>Ga0209018_1000065_pt1 | contig 88088 bp, 77 predicted proteins | sample YNPBryBLVA2012_FD_185814 | JGI IMG/M metagenome (GOLD analysis project Ga0209018, IMG submission 185814) | Anoxygenic and chlorotrophic microbial mat microbial communities from Yellowstone National Park, USA - YNP Bryant BLVA 2012 (SPAdes)... ... | reverse complement strand
TAGGGATGCGCCAGCGCATAGGGATGCGCCAGCGCATAGGGATGCGCTGGCTACGGAATAAAACTTCAGTCGCCAGACGGTGGGTGGCTGAGCAGTTACCCCTCACCTCTCCTGCGCAGCGGGAGAGGCGAGGGGGAATGCCAGCCAGCAGTTACCCAAGGGGTTGTGATCCTGTGAGCGGGTGATGTTTGCTGCTTGACAAGGTGGAAGTTTTGTTGTAGGTTATAGGCGGAGCGCCAAACCCAACAGACGTTCTTCGGGCCTGATCGCTCACCGAGCGACGACGCAGTTGAGACGGTATAGCAGCGCCTGACTGGATGTCAGGGAAACAAAGCCGTTCTTCTCCCTGACAGTCTTTCTCTGTCACAATGGCGGTGCCTGCCGTCACCTGGCGGAGGTCAACGACATGGAGCTGGGCCAGGTCATCGAGCAGCGCTTGACCGTGACGCCACAGTTGATTGTGGCCAACACCCTCCTGCAACTCTCGGCGGGAGATCTCGAACAAGCCATCTCCCGCGAGTTGGCTGAGAACCCCTTTCTGGAACGACTGGATGAGCCTTCCTCCAGACCCGCGTGGGCTGTAAAGGCTTCGGAGGGTTGGAGAGGAGAAGAGCCAGCCGACGACGCCCTGGCGCTCCTGCCGGCTATCCCCACTCTGGAAGACTACCTGTTGCAGCAGGCACAGCATTGCCTGCCATCCCACGACCTGCCGATCGCAACCTGCCTGCTGAACAACCTGGATGAGCATGGTCTGCTGCGCTGCTCACTGGATGAGGTGGCAGCGCAACTGTCGGTCAGCCAGGAGCAGGTCTCGCGGGTCCTGGCAGTCCTCCAGGAGTTGGAACCCGTCGGCATCGCCGCCAGGGATGTCCGGGAGTGTCTGCTGATCCAACTGGCCCACCTGCGCCGCCAGGGGATGGAGCACGCGTTGGCGCAGACCCTGATCGCCGAGCACTGGGAGTCCCTCGGCCGGCGCTCACCGACAGAGATCGCCAGGATCGTCGGCGCTGCCCCTGAACAGGTGCAGGAGGCCTTGCGGTTCATCCGCGAGAACCTCACTCCCTACCCTGCCTATGCTTACTGGGCCGATCCGGAGCGCCTCCATGCTGAGACCGACCCCTCCAGTATCCCCGTGCCCGATCTGATCATTCGCCGCTCGCAACGTCCCGGCGCGGAGTACGAGGTCGAACTGCCTGGAGAGCAGGCGTTCCGGCTGCGCGTCAACTCCCTGCACACTGGCGAGGAGGCGGATGGCCAGGAGGAGCAATGGCTTCTGCTCCATGACCGGGCCAGGTTGTTTGTTCACAGCCTGGAGCAGCGTTGGCGGACGTTGCGCCGTCTGGCGCACATCCTCATAGAGATGCAGCGCCCCTTTCTGGTGCAGGGCGAGCGAGGCTTGCGGCCGCTCACCCGCGCCCGGGTGGCGGAGATAATGGGAGTGCACGAGTCCACCGTCAGCCGGGCGGTGGCCGGGAAGTACGCGCAGTTGCCCGACGGGCGAATCGTCCCCCTCGCCAGGTTCTTTGAGGGTGCAGCCGCGGTCAAGGCCGCCATCCAGGAGATGATCGCTCAGGAGGGGAAGCCGCTCAGTGACCGGGAGATTGCCGACCGGTTGGTGCAGCAAGGATACTGTATCGCCCGGCGGACTGTCGCCAAGTACCGCGACGCGCTGCATATCCCACCGGCCCCGCTTCGCCTGAGGCGCCACGACGTTGGAAGTCATAGGAAGAAGGCAGTAGGAGCATGACATGGCTGTCACAGTGTTGGTCGTTGACGACGATCCGATGATCCGCTCCTACCTCGACACGCTCCTCAGTGAGGACGGCTACGAGGTTCTCTCCGCAGCCACTGGCGGGGACGGGTTGGCGCTGGTCGAGACGCAGCCGGTAGATGTGGTCATCCTGGACCTCATGCTGCCGGATACTGATGGCCTTTCTGTCCTGGAGAAGGCCAGGGAATTGGAGCCTGGCGTTCCTGTCATCCTTCTCACGGCCCACGGGGCGGTCTCCAGCGCGGTCAAGGCGATGAAGTTGGGCGCTTACGACTACATCACCAAGCCCTTCGACAACTCCAAACTCAAGTTGACGGTGCGCCGGGCGTTGGATGAACTGAACATGCGCCGTGAGATCCAGCGGCTGCGCCAGAGGCCTGGCCTGTGCTCTTACCAATGGATTGTCGGCAGCAGTGAGCGCATGCGCAACATCGAGAGGGTGGTGGAAAAGGTGGCCACCAGTAACGCCACCATCCTGATCCAGGGAGAAAGCGGCACCGGTAAGGAGGTGGTCGCCCGCGCCATTCAGCAGCGCGGCCCGCGGGCCGATCGCCCCTTCGTCGTCATCAACTGCGCGGCGATCCCGGAGGGTCTGCTGGAGAGCGAGATGTTCGGTTATGAGGCGGGGGCCTTCACCGGCGCCAGGCGACGCAAGAAGGGCCTGCTGGAGATGGCCGACACTGGCACGTTGTTCCTGGACGAGATCACCGAGATGAAACCGGGCGTGCAGGCCAAGATCCTGCGCGTCCTGGAGACGAAGACCCTGCGGCGTATCGGTGGGACGACGGACATCAAGGTGGATGTGCGGTTCATCGCTGCCTCCAACCGCGATCTCCAGGCGGCGGTGCGGGAGGGCATGCTGAGAGAGGACCTCTACTACCGCCTCGGAGTGGTGGAGATCCACCTCCCCCCACTGCGGGAACGGTTGGAAGACCTGGAACTGTTCATCTCCGCCTTTGTGGGAGAGTTCAATCAGTCTATGGGCAAAGATGTTCGAGGCGTCTCCGGCGAAGCGCTGGAGTGTCTGCGGCGTTACCGCTGGCCCGGCAACATCCGCGAACTGCGCAACGTCATCGAACGGGCGATGGTTTTATGCGACGACCGGCTGATCCAACCCGCCCACCTTCCCCCTGATCTGGTCTGCGCCTTCCCGGGGGCTGTAGTACCCCGCGGCTCCTCGTTGATGGAACTCCCCGCGGAGGGAGTTGACCTGGTGGCGCTGGTCTCCGAACTGGAGCAGCGTCTTATTCGCCAGGCTCTGGCTCGGACGGGTGGCAACCAGAGCGAGGCCGCCCAACTGCTGGCGATGTCCCGCGACCAGTTGCGCTACCGGATCGAGAAGTATAACCTTTCGTAGCGTGGTGAGAATCTGCTCAATCCGCTCAATCTGCTGACGATCTGCCCCTCTTCGGTAACCTGGGCCGCGAACAACGCCCAGGAGGCCGCCCGCAAGGTCGAGTTGTTGGGGATTTTTCCCCACCCCTGGGGAAGAATCCCCTTTCTTGTCCCCTGAGCCCTCCCCTGCAGGACGGGGGGCTTGACGCTCTGGCAGCATAGCCCGCCCCGCCCATACATCTTTGGGTTTCGTCCTACTTTACCCCCACATCTATGGGTGGCCTGGCGGCCCATTGCGGTGACGGGCTCTCCCTCCCTCTGCGCCTCTTTCTAGCGACCTGGCACGTTTCTTGCAACATGCATGAAATGGTAGTCTCTGGGCTGAGCGCCCGTTTTCGGATGATCTGCCCTTCACGGATGCCAGAGGAGCAGAAAGGGGGATGGAATGATCACCAATATCCAGATCGCCATGGCGGCCTCACTGTTCGTGCTGGGCCTGACCTGCTGCGTGGCCGGCTTCTGGACCATGCTCTCCAGACACCATCAGCAGACCCTGCAAAGCCTCTCCACCCACTCCGCCAGGGTCACTGCCAAGGCTCTCACCGACACAGGGTTGGTGCCCCTGGTCGAGGCGCTGTCCAACCTGGTCAAGGCGATAGACCAGTTGGTGCGCACCTCCATGGGGGTTGGCGCGTTCCTCTGCCTGGCCGGCGCGGCCTTGTGCGCTGTCTCTTACTGGATGATCTCAGGATTGTGAGAGGAGAGCAGGAATGCCCGATCCACTGGCGCAGACGGACGGCCCGTCGGGCCGGAACCTGTCCGGCGACCCCCTGTTGGTGCAGGGGTACCTGCGCGGCCTGCGGGATGACCCCCTGTTGGCCGAAATCAGTGTTGCCTGTGCCCCTCTCGAGGTCCAGACGGGGACAGACGGGGAACCACACGACGCCCTGACCACCCTCAAGGGGCTGAAGACGGTTGTCCTCCACGGCTCGCTGGGCGCAGGCAAGACCACGCTGCTGCGCTGCCTGGCGCAGCAATACGCCGCCGCTGCCCTCGCCTCGGATGACGCTGCCCCCATCCCCTTCCTGCTGGACCTCTCCCGCCTGCAGGAAGGGCACGGGATGGCCGATCTGCTCCTGGAAGCCCTGCAACGGTACCAACCGGCGGCCAGCCAGTCGGCCCTGCAGGCCCTTATGAGCCGATACGCGCCGGTCATGCTGCTGGACAACCTGGACCGGGTCACGGACGACCGTCTTCTCGCCCCCTTGCGTTCCTGGTTGGCGGCCTGCGCGGAGGAGAATCGCCCTGCCAGGGTGGTGATCGCCTGCCGCAGCGCCAGCCTGCCTGACCATCGCTCCTGGCTGGGCAACATGCCAGCGCTTACCCTGCTGCCGCTCAGCCACCGCACAGTGGGCGAGTTCCTCTCTCGCTACGCCCCCCCGGGACGGGCAACGGAAATGAACCTCGGCCTGCGGAGAGACGCCGACCTGTGGCGACTGGCCCACTCCCCTCTCTTCCTTCGCGCCCTCCTCAACCTGGCCGATGTCTCCGATAACCCTGCCCCCTGGTGGAGCCGCAGCGCGGTCATCCTGGAAGGACTGCGCATCTCTCTGGGGATGAACGGCGCTGAGCAGGTGACACAGTGGCTGGAGGAGAACGGCCGTGGCTTGAGTGAACTGGCCTTCGTCCTCCAGCAGACCGGGAGTGACAGCCTGGACCGCCCCGCCTGCGCTGACGTGATGGGCGAGGTTGGACAGTGGGCGGAGGACGCCTTGCGCAGCGGGCTTCTGGTGCCGACAGAGGATGGCGAACGTGTGACTTTCCCTGACCCTCTGCTGCGTCAGTTCTTCGCCGCCGTGGCCCTCAAGCGCAGGCTGGAGCAGAACCCTGACCTGGGGCCGATCCTGCAGCGCCGCAACGGGTGGGAACGCTGGCAGGAACCGTTCCTCATCCTCTACGGCCTGACCACCGACCGTCTACCGCTGCTCGGCGCGCTCCTGTGCCTCCGCCCCGACATCCAGGGCGGGAGACTGGCTGCCCGATGCCTGGTCCTCAATGAGAGCCCCCAGGACCTGCAGGCGCGGATCGGGCAGTTGCTGGAGACGGGCTTTCCCCAGAACACGCTCTACTATCTGGCTGTCGGCCTGAAGGCTGCGGGAGCCCCACCGGAGGCGGTCGCCACGCTGTTGCAGCGCCTCCTGACCGATGGGTGGCCCGATCTGGCGTCGCTGGTTGTCCATTGCTCCGCCGCCGACTCCGCCTCTGCGGACAACTGGCAACCTGGTCAGATTTTCGAGCGCCTGAACACGGCCGTCGTCTACCGGGAGATGGGGCGCAGCGATCAGGCGCTCTCCGAACTGCAGAGCGCCCTTCAGGCGGGGGAACGGTTGTGTGCCGAGATATGGTACGAGATCGGGCTGACCTATCGTCAGCAAGGGCAGGACGAGGAGGCCCTGGAGGCCTTTCGGCGTGCCCTTGAGCGCCAACCCGACGTTCCGGCTTTCCTCTATCAGACAGGCGCTGTCCTCAACCGCCTCGGTCAGCACGGCGAGGCCCTCCGTCTGCTCAACGAGGCGCAACAGAGGGTCTCGCCCTTCGCGGAACTGTGCCGGGAGATCGCCCTGGCTTACCAGAACCAGCGGGGGTATAGCGATGCAGTCGCGGCGCTCGAAGAGGCGGTCCGCCTGGCTCCCGATGACCCGACCCTCCAGCGCGACCTGGCTGCTGTGCTGGGCCGTCAGGGCCGTCATCAGGAGGCTGTCTCCTGGCTGCAGCGCGCCCTGGCCCTGCGGCCCGATCAACCCTCCTGGTACGACGAACTCGGCGCGCTCTATGAAGCGTTGGGCCGTTGGGAGGACGCCTGCCAGGAATACGAGCAGGCCCTGACACTCGACCCGGCCAATGCCCTCTATCACTACCGGCTGGGCGTGGCCCGTCAGCGGGCCGCACAGCACCAGGAGGCTGCTGACGCGCTGCGCCGCGCCATTGAACTGAAGGCGGACGTGGCGGAATGGCATGCCCGGCTGGCCGAGAACCTCAGCGCGATGGGCGAGGACAGCGCCGCCCTGGAATCCTACCGCGCCGCGGTTGCCCTGGACCCTGCTCAGGCCGATTACCGCTACGGGGTGGGGCTCTCGCTCTACCGCCTGGGGCAGGAAGAGGAGGCACTCGCTGAACTGGAGCACGCCATTACCCTTGCCCCCGGTCATGTAGAGGCCCACGGCCAGAAGGCTGCCATCCTCGAGCGTCGGGGGCGCCTCAACGAGGCCCTCGACGAGTACGTCCTGACCTGTGCCCTGAGGCCCGACCATCCCCGCTACTACTGCCACCTGGGGGCTGTCTATGGCCAGTTGGGTGATCACTCACATGCCCTGGAGATGCTGCGTCTGGCGGTGGAACTCCAGCCCGACTACGCTGACGCCTACGGCCAACAGGGCAAGATCTACGAGCGGATGGGGGCCCTTGAGGATGCCCTGGCCGCCTATCAGAAGGCGGTGGCCCTGGACGATGGCAGTGGGGAATACCACCTGCGGGCAGGGGTCTTGAGCCAGCAGATGGGGCGTCACGACGAGGCGCTGCCCGTCTTAGAGGTGGCGGTCCGGCGCCTGCCCCAGAGTCCTGAGGCATACCACCATCTTGGCCTTGCCTATCTCCAGGCAGGGAAGCATGAGAAAGCACTGCTGGCCTGTCGCCAGGCCGTGGCCCTTGACCCTCGCAACCCGGCGGCTCTGGCAGCGCTGGGCCGCGCGGCCTGTCACCTGGAACGCTGGAGTGAGGCCCGCACGGCGACGCAGAAAGCGCTGGACCTGAGTCCCGCCGACGCCGGGCTCTACGCCCAGATGGGGCAGATCACCGCGGCAGAGGGAGGCTATGACGAGGCCCTGAACTGGTATCGGCGTGCGGTGGGCCTGGCGCCGCGCGAGATGGCCTACCGCCGGGGGATCGCTGCCGTCCACCGTCAGCGGGGACAGTACGCTGAGGCCCAGGCGGAACTTCAGGCCGCGCTCTCCCTTGCTCCCGACCACCCGGGGCTGCACACGGAGTTGGGCAAGACGTACGAACTCGCCGGACAATCCGATGAGGCGCTGCGCGAGTACGAGCACGCCGCGCGACTGGAGCCGCACGAGCCGCTCCATCTCCTCAACAAGGGAGCCCTGTTGCAGCGCCTGGGCCGGTTGACAGAAGCCCACACCGTGCTGCAGAAAGCGGCCCGCCTGGCCCCTGAGAGCGCTATGGTCCATCATCACCTGGGGCTGGTGCTCGAACAGGAGAGCCAGGATGAACTGGCGCTGGAGGCATTCCGCCGGGCGATGGAACTGGCCCCCACAGACCCCCTGGCCTGCTTCAACGTCAGCCGGGTCTGCCAGCGGCTGGGCCGTCACGACGAGGCGATCTCCTGCCTCCACGCTGCCCTGGCGCTCGATCCCGATTGGGCCGAGGCTCGTCATCGCCTGGCGACGCTCTACCAGGAGCGTGGCAACCTGGTCGAGGCGCTGACTCACTACCAGCGGGCCACGGAGGTGAGTCCCGACAACGCCGTTTGCCACCGTGACCTGGGCCTGTTGTACCACAGGATGGGTGAGGCGGAGCAGGCAGTGCGGGCGCTGCGCAAGGCGGTCTCGCTCGACCCGGAGGACGGAACCGCCCACTATGCTCTGGGTGCCACCTACGAGAGCCAGGGGCGCTGGAAAGAGGCGCTCGCCGAATACCGCCAGGCCGCAGAGCGGCTGTCCGATGACCCGCGCGTCCATCGCGCCTGCGGGGTGGTCTTGCGCCGCCTGGGACGGTATGTCGAAGCCCTGGAGTCTCTGGCCCATGCCGTCGCGCTGGCTCCTGAGGAAGCAGAGACACACTGGGAGTTGGGCCAGACCCTGCAGGCCGCCCATCGCTATGGTGAGGCCCGTCAGGAGATCGAGCAGGCCATCCGCCTGCGCCCTCACGAATCCCGCTACCACCTGGGCCTGGCCGCTCTCTGGCGTGAGATCGGCGCGCGGGCGCTGGCCCTGAGGCTGGCGGACATCCCCGCCCCGCTCCCCTCCCGTCAGGACTACGAGGCGGCCATCGCCGCCGTACGTCAGGCGATGGCGGTGGGCGGGGATTCGCCCGAGGCGCAGGTGGAACTCGGTCGTCTCCTCGCCCTCAGCGGACACCCTGTCGAGGGGGTCGCCCAGATTCGCGGCGCTGCCGCTATGGCCGATCAGGCGGTGTACCACCACGCGCTGGGGACAGCCTGCCGTCTGGCCGGGGAGATTGTCGCCAGCGTCGAGGCTCTAAAGGCCGCAGCGGCCCTGGCGCCGGGTTGCGCGGAGACCTATCACGAACTGGCCCTCAGTCTCGAGCAGAGCGGTGCGATGGAAGAGGCCATCGCGGCCTGGGAACAGGCCGTGCGGCTGAACCCTGCCGAGCCGCTGTACCACTACGCGCTCGGTGTGGCGCGCAGCCAACAGGGGCAACTCCACGAAGCGGTGGCCGCCCTGGACCGGGCGGTGCGGCTGCAACCGGGTGTGCCTTCCTGGCACAACCGCCTGGGGGAGGTCTACGTGGCGCAGGGGCGGGATCACGTTGCCCTGGAGCACTTCCTGCGCGCTGCGGAACTCTCCCCCACCGAGGCCGAGTACCTCTACAACGTGGCCTCTGTCTATGCCAGGATGGGCGTGGACGGTCAGGCGGCGCTCTTCCTGGAGAAGGCGGTGGAACTACAGCCCGATAACGACCGCTGGCTGGCCGAGTTGGGTCACGCCTATGCCCGCCAGGCCGATTATCAGCGGGCGCTGGACAACTACCGACGTGCTGCTGACCTCTGCCCTGGCGAGCCTGCCTATCTCCTCGACCTCGGCCACGCGTTACTTGCGCTGGGAAACCTCAAAGAGGCATCGGCGCGCTTCGCCGAAGCCGTCGCCCTCCGAGGCGAGGACGCTTCTCTCTACGAACACCTCGGCAGCCTGTACGAGCAGGGTCATCACTGGGCAGAGGCCCTGGAGGCGTACCGTCGCGCGGCGACGCTGGAGCCGGGAAACGCTGTCTTCCACCTCAAGATGGGGCTGGTTTGTCATGCCATGGCCGCTCCAGACGAGGCCATCGAACACCTGGAGCGGGCCATCGAACTCCAGCCGGGGATGGTGGAGGCCTATGTCCAACTGGGCAACATCTACGAGGAGCATGAGCGGTACGACGAGGCTCTGCAGGTCTATGAGCAGGCCAGCCTCATCGCGCCAGACGACCCCGCCCACCACGGCCGCATCGGTCGGCTCTGTCGGCAGATAGGGCATGTGGACGAGGCCATCGCGCACTTCGAGAGGATGGTGCAGATGTGCCCCGATAGCGCGGCGGCCTATGACGAACTGGGCCGCTGCTTCACCGCGCAGGGACGACACGAGGAGGCCCTCCGGGCTTACCTGGAGGCAGTCAGAAGAGAGCCGGAGACGGCGGAATACTGCTACAACGCCGGGACGGCCTACAAAGAACTCAAGCGATACGCCGAGGGAGCGGCAATGTTCCGCAAAGCGGTTCAGCTCCAACCCGACTACGCCAGCGCCTACAAGCAATGGGCCGCTTTGAGCGCGGTCTCCTTCCTGCGCCAGCCGCGCCGCAACAACTGACAAGGAGGTCGAGCAGCCCGATGGCCGAACCCGTTCAGTCTGCCAGGCTCCCGCGGGGAAGCGACGATTGGGAGGCGGAACTGCTTGCCGTGGCGACCGGCTCGCAGTTGTACCATCCCAAGGGGAACGTCGCCCGACCGGTCTATCTGATCCTCTCGAACCGTAGCGGCCTGATCCGCCGATACGGCCAGGAGGGCTTCGCGCAGGTTCACCAGGCCCTGACCACGCTCAAGCGGGCGATCGAGGGTCACCTGAGGTTGGAGACGCTCCTCCTCTATGCCGACGATCCCGATCCCCTGGCTCCCTATGGGCTGCGGCCCGTCGTCGCTGCTGACCCCGGCCTCGTCAAAGGGCTGGTGGACGATCTGGATGCACAGATGGAAGGGGAAGGGCGGCGCATTCGGTACCTGCTGATTGTGGGCGGAGACGGGATTGTCCCCTTCCATCGTCTGCCCAACCCCATTGACGACCCCGATACCCAGGTGCTCTCCGACAATCCGTATGGTGCCCGGCAGGCCGATGTCTTGCTCCCTGACCGGGCCGTGGGGCGGCTTCCTGACAGTGAAAGGGATGGGGTAGGCTTCCTCTGTGCCCTGATTGATACCGCCGTCGAGGGACACCGCCGGCCGACCAGCGGGAAGGGGGCGCTGAGTGCGCTCTTCGCCTGTTTCCGCACCAGCAGGCCATCCACACCTGACGATGACGGCCTGGGCTACTCCGCCAGCATCTGGCGAAAGGCCTCCCGCGCTGTGTTCCAGGCGATCGGTCAGAAAGGGCCTCTGCGCATCTCGCCGCCCGTCACCTATGAGCAGTTCGGGCGCACGGAACTGCCTCACCTCAGTTACTTCAACCTCCACGGGGTGGAGGATGGCCCTAACTGGTATGGTCAGCGGGACTCCCTCTTCCCGGCGGATTATCCGCTCTTCCCGGTAGCCCTGCGTCCGGAGGACATAGTCGCTGTGGACCAGGCCAACACCATCGTCTTCAGCGAGGCCTGCTACGGGGCCAACGTGTTGGGTAAGGACAGCGCCACCTCTATCGCCCTTCGCCTCCTGGCCTCCCGGGCGCTGGCCGTGGTTGGGTCCACCCGCATTGCCTATGGGGCGATCACCCCACCGCTGGTCGGCGCCGACCTGGTCGCGCGTCACTTCTGGGAGGCCCTCCAGCAGCAGATGCCGGTGGGGGACGCGCTGGTCTATGCCAGGGCCAGGATGGCGCAGGAGATGCAGGAGCGACAGGGGTATCTGGACGGCGAGGACCAGAAGACGCTGCTCAGTTTTGTGCTCTACGGCGACCCCTCCCTGGGAGGCGCCGCGCCGTCAGGCAACGGCGCGGGCCTGGGCGTGGGCAAGGCCGTCAGCGCTCCTGTCATCTGCCAAAGAGGGGCCGGGAGGGAGTGTCACCCTGCCCCGGAGGGGTTGGTCGCTGCTGTCAGGGAGCGTATCGAAGACAGCCTGCCGCATATGGCCCAGGCCCAGGTGCACACCCTGCCGGCCAGGCTGTGCAACGGAGACTGCGGCCACCGCTGCGCCCTGGCCCATCCAGCGGCCAAGGGGAACGGGTCGCGCAACGGCAAGTGGATCGTCACACTGGAGAAGGAGATCCCGGTGCAGGGGGACGGCGCACACCGCCAATCGGTCAAGGTCACCGTGGATGAGCGAGGCCGCATCCTGAAGATGGCGGTGTCCAAATAGGGGAACGTATGCTGCTGGGCGAGGTTCGTCAGAAGACCGACCGCAGTGGTTGGCTAAGCCTGCCCCCCGCGTTCCGCCCCGAGTTGTCCGGCGGCGTGGTCCTGACGCGGGGTATCGAGCCCTGCCTCTGGGTTCTGCCTGCCGGGGAGTTTCGCCGGCTGGCGGAGAAGGTACAGGCGCATCTGCCCCTCACCAACCGTGATGGGCGCGCCTTCGCCCGCCTGATCTTCTCCGCGGCTGTCTCGTGTCTCCCCGATGCGCGCGGCCGCATTCCCCTGCCGGCTGAACTGCGGCAGTACGCCGGCATCGAGAATGAGGTGGTGATCGTCGGCCTGTCCGATCATCTCGAACTGTGGAACCCTGAACGCTGGGAGCAGGTCACGGCCCAGATCGTCGCGGAAGTGGAGGGGATCGCGGAGCGGCTAAGCCAGACTGTCGGGGTCTAGAGAAGGAGAACGTCAACATGACTGCCAACGAATGGAGAGGCGCGAAGATCGTGGTCATCGGTGTCGGCGGAGCCGGCAGCAACGCGGTGGACCGCATGATCCAGATCGGCATCCCTGGTGTGGATTTTGTCGTCGCCAACACCGACCTGCAGGCGTTGGCGCGCAGCGAGGCGCCGGTCAAGATCTACCTGGAGGGACGTACCCGCGCGTTGGGGGCCGGAGGGAACCCCGACGTCGGCGCGGAGGCGGCACAGGAAAGCCGGACGGCCATTGCCCGGGCCCTGCATGGGGCGGACATGGTGTTCATCACGGCGGGGATGGGTGGCGGCACGGGCACGGGCGCAGCGCCGATCGTGGCCCAGGTCGCCCGGGCGGAGCACGCGTTGACCATCGCCATCGTCACGCGCCCCTTCTCCTTCGAGGGGCGGCGACGCCAGGCGGTCGCCGAGGAGGGCATCGTCCGGCTCAGGGAGGAGGTGGACGCCCTGCTCGTCGTGCCTAACGACCGCTTGATTGACCTGGTCAACCAGCGCGTCTCCCTCGAGGTGGCCTTCCGCATCGCGGATGAGGTGTTGCGCCAGGCGGTGCAGGGGATCGCCGATCTGGCTACCCGGCCCGGCCTGATCAACCTCGATTTCGCCGACATCCGCGCGATCATGCAGGACGCCGGCCAGGTCTACGTCTCCATCGGCTACGGCGAGGGTGAACACAAGGCCGTCGAGGCAGCCCACATGGCCTTGCAGAACCCCCTGCTCAACGCCGAAATGATCTCTGGCATGGAGCGGGTTCTGGTCAACATCACCGGCGGCGATGACCTCACCCTGACGGATGTCAACCAGGCGATGGAGATGATCCGCCAGGCCGCTGTGCAGGAGTCCGAAGTCTTCTTCGGTGCGGTAGTGGACCCCCGGATGTCCGGGCGGGTGGAGATCACCCTGATCGCCAGCGGGTTGGGGAGAGAGGCGCGGCCCGTCATCCCCAAGCCGGAGCCGTCGCCGCTGGCAGTGGAGGTGGCTCCGGATGATCTCTCCGTGCCGGCCTTCATGCGCCGACCCAGACGGGTGATCCATCTCGAGGAGGTGAAAGTTGAGTGACCAGGAGGCGAACTGGCTGGCCGTAGCCCGCCAGGCGGTGCGGGAGAGTTTCCCGGAGATGGCCGACGCTGAGCCGTGCCTGTCCTCTTTCTCTCTGCCCGAAGGGACGGGCGCTCACGGACAGGGGCCTGCGGTGGTGACCTTCCAGAAAGAAATGCCTCTGCCGGACGGCGGGAGCATGCGGCGGGTGGTGCGAGTGACGATCAGTCCGGAGGGTGAGGTCGTGAAGATCACCTCTTCCCGCTAGGCCATAGCCTGAGAGGCGTTGCGGAAGCGAAACAGCCCATGTCCTCCCTCGCAGATACAGACAAACGGCTACTGACCGCGCCAGCGAGCCGGCCGCTCAGGTTCCTGGTCAGTGAAGGGGAGCCGCGCGAGCAGTATGAGCGTACCTATGTCCTGGTACCTCCTACGGCGGATACCGCCTTCATGCGCCGTCTCCTGCGCCTGTTGCCGGTGGGGGAACGGTGGACGATCGGCGGCAGCGCGGACGATGCCGGCATCGGCCGGCTCGATGTCCGCCGCGTGATCGCCCTGCGTCCTCAAGACTGGTCGCCGGCCGGGCAGCCGGAAGACCTGGCTGGGTTCTTCGCCCAGTTCTATCCCGGCGTCCAGTACTGGCCGCTCGACTGGGAGAATGACTATCAGCTCGCCGGTCGGTTGCTGGCCTACAGCCTGAAGGAAACTGGCCTGACGCTTCCCTGCCCCACCACCCATCCGACGCAACAGATGGTCGAGCCCTTCGGGAACTGGCGGCCCCAGAGCGCGACCCATCATTGCGGTCTCGACCTGCTCGCTTCGTGGGCGGTGTGGGGGGATGAAGTGCTGTCGGTCACCGAAGGGGTTGTCGTCGAGGCGGGCGCGGGCAGCAGCCAGGGAGGCTTGGGCTATCGCGTGCGCGTGCAGACGACGGTGAGCGACGGGCGTCAGGTCCTGATTCGCTATGGCCACCTCAGCGGACCGGCCGGCATCTACGTGACGGTCGGGCAGAGGGTGACGGTCGGCCAGAAGCTGGGGCGTCCAGGCGACACCGGCCTGCGGGAGACGGACCACCTGCACCTGGATGTCAAGGTCGGCGACAGTTTCGCCGATCCGGCGTTGCTGTTGCAGTGGCCGCGTGAGGTGGCGGTGTTGCCCGCGCGGTCGGGTCGAGCCGACGCGCCGGATAAAGTCGTGTTGCTCAACGATGCCGTCCTGGGCGCGACGGGGGCTGCTACCCCCGCTGTCCCCTCAACCGACGTGGCGGAGGAGGAAACCCCTTCAGTCTCCCCAACCGATGGAGTGGAGGAGAATGTGGACGGTCCAACAGTGGTGTTGTTGCCCTGCTTCGAGGACCTGGTCGAGCGGATGGAGTGGCGCACCGCAGCGGCGATCGGCAGCGTGGACCTGCAGGCCGTTGTGGCCCATCCCTCTGATAGCAGCCGTTTCCGGCTGCAGGGGTGCCGGGTCGTCGCGGTCAACCCGGCGAAGTGGGAGGAGGGGTTGGAGTCCTGGTTGCAGCGTCACGCCCCGGCTGCTCCGTGTCGGGTGGTCGAGACGGAGAGCCCCTGGGAGATGGCGGTCCTCCTGGCTCCCGAATTGAACGGCGACATCGCCATGGCGCAGAGCGACCGCCGCTGGGCACACTACGACTTCGGTGAGGACCCCGATGCGGGGGACGAGACGATCGGCCGCTACGGCTGTTTCATGACCGGCTTCGCCATCATCCTGCGCAAGGTCTACGGGCGGGACATCACCCCGCCGCTGCTGGACAAACTCCTGGTGGCGGCCCGCGCTGCCTACGTGGATGACAACATCATGGCGTGGGAGGGGGCGGTCCCGCTATTCCCGGTCTTTGACGACGCCATCAAGGATAACCGGAGCCGCTCAGCCCGCGAATTGCGACGCTTGCTGCAGGACGGGTGGGAGGTCATCCTGCGGCGGGCGGACGGCGGCCACTTCGTCTACCTGGAGGCCGTGGAAGGGGACAAGTTGCGCATCATTGACACGTGGGATGGCGTGCGCAAGACGAAGTCCCCCGCCGACTTCGCCGGTATCCGTGCTGCACACCTGAAATCCCATCCCGCGCCGGCTCAGGTGATGGTCGGCCTGCACGACTGGCGCGGTGCGGAGTGGATGGTGGCCCACGGTGTGACCGGCTGCTGCCTGGTCCATTATCCCGTGCAGCGTCAGGCGATCCAGATAGATTGCCGCTCCCTGCAGGAGGCCGGCCTCACAGTCATCTGCCGCCTCAACTGGGGGTACGCGGGAGCGGGAGGGACCCTGCCCCGCCGTGAGGAACGGAACTCCTTCATTGCAGCGGTGGTCAGCACCATGCTTTCGGCGCGCGGTGTGGACTATTTCCACATTGGCAATGAGCCCAACAACCGCCAGGAGTGGCCCGGTTTCGGCACCCATCAGGAGACGCCGCTCACCCCGGATGACGTTGTCGCCATCTATAACGAGATCTGGCGCCGGGTGGCCGGGCGGGCCAGGATGGGGCCCCCGCCGGTGGATCCCTATTTTGGCCCGAATTCGGACTGTCGGCAGTGGTGGGTGGCGATGCTAGAGGGCATCAGCGGCGCCGATGCGCTCTTCTTCCACGCCAAGACGCAGACGAACGACCCGGCGGAGGTCTGGTCCCGGCAGCGGTTCAGCGACCCGCCGCTCACCTGGCAGTACCTTCACCTGCGTGCGATCGAGCCGCTCCTGGCGGCCGTGCCGGAACGTTTCCGCTCCCTGCCGACCTTCGTGACTGAACTGAACCCGCAGTGTCTCACGACCATCGGCGGTGCCACCGGTTGGCGCGCTGACAATGCCGCCTGGGTGCATGAAGCCCTGCGCTACTTCCGCGAGGAGCGACCGGTCACCGGCGTGATCTTCTATCGCTACGAACTGGCGGGCGACCAGGCGCCGTTTGGTCTGGAGAACAAGCCAGCCATCCTCCAGGCGATCGCTGAGGAGAGCGCCCAGGCGTAGAGCGCAGAGGCGGGTGAAGGGGCGTTCTCGGGTGGCAGGTTCCACTGCTTCACCTCACGGTCTTGACCTTTTGCGATCAAAACAAGTTCCCAGGCACGGGCAACATCGCCTTTGTCGGACATAGCCGCCCTGCGGACCGCCTGCATAGACAAGTAGGACAACTGCTTGCAGTTGTCCTGCAATTGGGGCACACCCGCCGCACGGGGTATGACCGCCTACCACACCACGGCGACGGCCGGCAGGTAGCACCGCCACACCTGCGGGACGACGGAAACCTCTACCGTCAGGCGGGTCGGTGAACCCAGCACATCGCTGGACGTGGCCGTGACGGTGATCGCTCCGCTGTGGATACCCAGCGCCAACCCTGTCGTGTCCACCCACACCGGCAGTGCAGCCCCTTGCACGCCGCCTGTCACCGGCAGGGTGGGCACCACCTCGCCGTCGGGGTCCGCGACGGCGGTCCAGGCCAGCGTGCGGTAACCAGCATTCCGCACCACTGCCCCTCCCCGGACTGTGCCGGGCTCGTCTATGTCGGCCAGCAGCATCAGCGTTGCCGGCACAACACTCAGGCGGGGCGCGAAGGGGCCGGGGCGCTGCTCCATGCCGGCCAGGGCTGTGTAGGCCGGGGTCGTTCCCCCGCTCTCGCTCCCGTCATACCGCCGTATCGAGAAGTAGCGGCTCGCCTCGCAGAGCCAGTTGTAGTTGTGCCAGTCCAGATTCCACACGAACATGCCGTGCAGCCATGGAAAGTGTTCGTCGGCGTACTGGAAGGCCCGCACCAGATAGTCTGCCTGCGTTTGCGCACTGACGTCCATCCAGCCGAAGAAGTTCTCGAAATCGGGGATACGATGACACCAGCCCGGCAGCGGGCCATCCTCAGCGGGGTCGCGCAGCCAGTTGAACTCGGTGGCCCAGATGGGGGTCTCCTCCAGGCCGCCAGCGGCGAGAATCTGGTGCATGACCTCAAGACCGCGAAAGACGAAGCCGTTCTCGACGCTGGCAGGGTCCTGCTCGGGTGGATAGGCGAAGCCGTAGGGGTGGTAGGCGAAGGCGTCCATGCACACACCGGCTCCCTGGTTCAGCATCGCCTGGGCGTAGGTACGCTCGTCCATCGCGCCGCAGTTGTTGCCCGGCCAGCCATTGCAGGTGCCCTGGATACGGCCCACAGGCGCCAGCCCGGCGCTCACCACTGCTGCCGCCGGGTCCGCCGCTTTGATGCGCTGGTAGGCGACGCACAGCATCTGGCTGTAGCGCGCCGGGTCGGGTGGGCGTCCCTCCCAGAAGCCGGTGACGTTGGGTTCGTTGCAGATCTCGTAGGCCTCGACTCGTCCCTGTCCGGCCTGGGCGATCGCTGTGACATGCTCCCCCCAGGCCTGCAGGTTGGTGACATAGCCTTCGCAGGAGAGAACGTAGAGCACGTTGTAGGGGAGTCTCGTCGCTGGCACGGGGGTGTACTCATCCCACATCCTGACCCAGCCGAAGCCCAGCCCGGCTACCAGGTTCAGCTGGGTTGGCGTGGGGTTGCGCAGGTTGATGCCGTACCACAGGTGTGGCTCCGGTAAGGCGCGCGCGGGGGATGGCAACCCTCCGCCGTTCAAAAGCAGGAGGGTCGCGATGACTATCCCTGCCCACTTCTGGTGCCCCTTCATCCTGCATTCAGCATAGCAGAGTTTTTCCCTCTTGACAACTCTCTTCATCCAACCGCAACACAACGGCTCAGGCTGTGGCTGAAGCCGCGCCTGCCTGCGCCGAGTCGCCCTGCAGCGATTGGGCCAGACCGCGCAGGCGGGCTTTGCCATCAGTAGCCGCGACTTCAGTCGCCAGGCGCCAGACGGCTGAGCAGTTACACCGCAACACGACTGCAATCCCGTCGCCTCGTTGACTTCCCCTCCCATTACGGGTATAATGCCCCAACCACTTCACTGCCGACGATACCCGACAAACGTAAGGAGGACCCTCTATGGCGAACGGGTCAAAGATTGCCTTGCTGCTGGCACTGATGGGAGGGTTGCTGACGGCCTGTGTGGCTCCTGGGTCGCCACCTGTGGAGACGGTTGTGGTGACCAGCCCTCCGGAAGTGGTCACCGCCACGCCGACGCCGGCCCCCACCACCGCCGAACTGGTCATCTGCCAGGAGGGCGAGCCGGAGACGCTCTACCTTTACGCCAGTTCCGCGGCCGCCCGCCACGTACTGGAAGCCATCTACGACGGCCCCATTGACCACCGGAACTACGCCTTCCAGCCAGTCATTCTGGACGGGCTGCCCAGCCTGGAGGAAGGGGATGCCTACTTCGATCCCATCGTCGTCCAGGAGGGAGATCGGGTGGTGGACGTCAACGGGCGGGTCGTGGAACTGACCGCGGGAGTGCAGGTCCTCCCCCGGCATACCTGTGTGGACCTGGCCAATCCCGACTGCGTCGCCACCTTCGACGGCACGCCCATCGAGATGGAGCGCATGGTCGTCTCCTGGCAACTGCTGGACGGCGTGACCTGGTCGGATGGGGAGCCGGTCACAGCGGACGACTCGGTCTACAGTTACGAGGTCGCGTGCGACCCCGACACGCCGACCAGCGCCGCCACGGCTTTCGTCAAAGACCTCTGTGAGCGTACCGCCTCCTACGCTGCTGCTGGCACTGCCACCGTCGTCTGGACCGGCCTGCCGGGATATGTGGACGACCTCTACTTCCTCAACTTCTTCAGTCCTCTACCACGTCATCTCTGGCAACGGACATTACACGCAACCCCTGCTGACCTGCTCACCCGCGTCGAGAGCACCCGTCAGCCGCTGGGGTGGGGACCGTTCGTCATCACCGAGTGGGAGGAGGGAGACCACATCACACTGGAACGCAACCCTCACTATTTCCGCGCTGGGGAGGGGTTGCCCCACCTCGACCGCGTGACCGTCCGCTTCGCCCGCGACATCTACCAGCTGACCAGCATGCTCGTGGACGGGCAGTGCGATGTGGGTCTGCTGCGTGACGGGCAGATGGGCGGTTCGGGCCCCTCCTATGAGCGGCTCAGCGAGGTGATGCCTTTCCTCATCGCCGCGCAGGAGCAGGGTCTGCTGACGCTGGCCGTCGCCCCCAGCGAGGCCTGGGAGCACCTGGAGTTCGGTGTCGTCCCGGTCTCCACTTACAACCGGCCGGACTTCTTCGGCGATGTGCGGGTGCGTCAGGCAATCGCCCAGTGCGTGGACCGCCAGGCGCTGGTGGACGAGGCGACCATGGGCCTGGGCCGCATCGCCGACTCTTACGTCCTGCCTGACCACCCCCTCTTTGCTGGGGACCGGCTGACCCGCTGGCCCTATGACCCCCAGGCCGGACGAGCCTTGCTGGCGGAGGTCGGCTGGGTTGACGAGAATGGTGACGGGGTGCTGGAAGCACAGAACGTGACTGGGGTCCGCCGTGGCACGCCTTTCCAGGTGCGGCTCACCCTGGCCGCTGAGGAGCGACAGCGCGAGGCGATCGCCCGCATTATCCGCGCCAACCTGTTGGACTGCGGCATTGACGTGGACCTGGAGTTCCTGCCCTGGGACGAGTTCTGGCGCGATGGGCCGGAGGGGCCGGTGATGGGCCGCCAGTTCGACCTGGTGCTCTCCCACTGGCTCAACGGTGTGGAACCGCCCTGCGCGCTCTACCTGACCGAGGAGATTCCGGGGCCGGACAACTGGACGCAGCGCAATTTCAACATCGCCGGGTTCTCGCTCGACACCTATGATGGCACCTGCCGCGCCGCCCTGGCCGCGCTGCCGGGCAGTCAGGAGTACACGCAGAACCACCTCGCAGCACAGGAGATCTTCTCCCAGCAGTTGCCTGACCTGCCACTGTTCTGGTGGGTGCGCGTGGCGATGACCCGTCCCGGTATGGCAAACTTCACTCTGGACCCGTCCGAGGAGAGTGAACTGTGGGGCATCGAGTCACTGGACGTGCCGCGGTAGCACGGTTTTTCCTGCGCGGCGACCGCCTCCATCCCGCCTGGCGCACAGCGGCCTACCTCGTTGTCGTGCTGGGGACGAGCCTGCTGCTCGACCTCCTGCTGAGCCTGGCCTACGCCGCTGTGCTGCTGCTGGTGGCCCGTCTCCCCCTTGAGGCCGTGGTCACCCGCCTGAGTGGCCAGATGCCGCCGCTGCTCATGCTGGCGACGGGACTGTCCCGCCTGACCGTCGCGTTGGGGTTTGCCTTGCTGTTCGGTCGCCTGCTCGACCGTGAGCCGGCGGCGACGATGGGCCTGGCCGGTCAGCGCGCCGGACGGGATGGGGCGCTGGGCTTCGCCCTCGGCCTGGGGGCTATGCTGCTCATCGCCGGCGTGACGCTGGTCTGCGGGTGGAGCGCCTGGGAACGAGGGACGGGTGGCGCGGCAACTTTCCTCCTGTACGCCCTGGCCATGCTTCCGCTGGCAGCAGCGGAGGAGGTGACTTTCCGCGGCTACGTGCTGCGCGCGGTGGGCGGTTGGCGCGGCCCCTGGGCAGCGGTCCTCTCTTCCTCGTTCCTCTTTGCCCTGGTACATACGCTGAACCCCAACTTCAACCTCCTGGCGATGTTCAACATCTTCCTGGCCGGCGTCCTCTTCGCTGTAGTGGTTGAGCGGACCGGCACGCTATGGATGGCGGTGGGTTACCATTTCGCCTGGAACCTGGCGCAGGGGCCGCTGCTGGGCTTCCCGGTGAGTGGCACGGACTGGGCCGGTTTGCTGGCTCTGGGCACGAGCGGCCCTCCGCTGCTGACCGGCGGCGCGTTCGGCCCGGAGGGGGGCCTGCTGGCGACAGCGGCGCTCGCCCTGAGCCTGTTCGCCCTGTGGCTCCCCACCCGCCGCCCGGCAACGGCGGCAGTGGCTGTCGAGAACCAACGCGCGGCGTTGGAGGCGCGCTATGGTCCGCTTCCTCACCGCCACCATCGCCTGGCGGCTGACCCGCGCCTGCTTGACGCCACCGCCCGCGCGGCGCAGTCGGGGCGCATGGGCGAGGTGGTGCTCTTCCTGCGCCGCCCGGATGGTCAACTGCTGCTGCACACCAAACGCTTCTACCCGCCCGGCGTCTATCGCCTGCCCAGCGGCGGCATCCGCCAGGGCGAGGACGTGCTGGCCGCTGCCGCGCGGGAGGCCGAAGAGGAGACGGGACTTGTGGTCGGTCGGCCAGAGCCGCTGGGCCTGCTGACCTATACCCTGTGCTACGGTCGCTCTCGCTTCTTCTTCCATTCCTGGCTGGTGCGGGGCGACGTGGCGGGCGAGCCAGCGGTCAACGATAGCGACGAGCGCATCTCCGGTTTCCGCTGGGTGGAGCCGGAGGCGCTGGGACAGGTAGCCGCTGACCTGCGCGCCCTGCCGTCGGAATGGGCGGCCTGGGGCCATTTTCGGGCGCTGGCGCATGAGGTGGCTGTCCCGTTGCGTGCTGTTCGCGGCGCAGAGCGTCGCATGCAGGGGAATCCATCGGCGGATTGAGCAGATTTAGCGCTTAGCCCGGAGGTCAAAGACCCCTGGCGAGCGCGAAATCCGCCTCATCTGCTTAATCTGCTGATTCCGCTGAATCCGTGATAGGGAGATGGCGATGACGCGGGCAACTTTTCATTTTCCTCCGGACTTCAAGTGGGGCACGGCGACGGCTGCTCATCAGGTCGAGGGAAACAACACCAACAACGATTGGTGGGCCTGGGAGCAGGGGGAGGGGCACATCAAGGGCGGCCAGCGTTCCGCTCTGGCCTGCAACTGGTGGGAGCGGGCGGAGGAGGACTTCGACCGGGCTGCCGAGTTGGGGCAGAACGCCCACCGCCTCTCCGTCGAGTGGTCGCGCATCGAGCCGCGTGAGGGCTACTTTGACGACGCAGCACTGGAGCGCTATCGCACGATGCTGCGCGGCCTGCGTGAACGGGGCATCGAGCCGATGGTCACTCTGCACCATTTCACCAACCCGATGTGGTTGGTTGAGATGGGCGGCTGGGAGAACCCCCGCGCCATTCCGCTCTTCGAGCGGTACGTGGCCCGTGTGGTGGAGGCGTTGGGGGAGTTCTGTGACCTGTGGTGCACGGTCAACGAGCCGAATGTCGTCGCTACCCTCGGCTACATTGTTGGTATCTTCCCCCCAGGCCGGCAGGACTCGGCCGCCGGGATGCGCGTGGGACGCAACCTGATGCGCGGTCACGCTGCCGCCTACCGTCGCATCCACGCCCTCCAACCCCAGGCGCGCGTGGGCTTCGCTCACAACATGCGCATCTTCGACCCCGCCAGGCCTCGCTCCCTCCTCGACCGCTGGGCGGCTGCGCTCCAGGATCGCATGTTCAACGAGTCCTTCCTGGCCGCCGTCACCCGCGGCCGCTGGCTCTGGCCGCTGGGCTTCGGCCTGGTCTGGAAGTTGCGTCATACCCTGGACTGGGTGGGGCTGAACTACTACACGCGGGACGTGGTGGCCTTCGACCGCCGGGCGCCGGAGGCGCTGTTCAGCCGTCGCTTCCACCTGCCGGACGCCGAACTGCTGGACGGGGGATACGGCGAGTTCTACCCGGCAGGGATGAGCCGTTTCCTCAACCGGCTCTCCCGCCTGCGGCTGCCCATCTACATCACCGAGAACGGCATCCCCGACGCTGACGATGACCAGCGCCCACGCCACATCGTCACCCACCTGCACCAGGTCTGGCGCGCCATCCAGGGCTGTCGGTTGGTGATGGGGTACTATCACTGGACGCTGGTGGACAACTTCGAGTGGGCGGAGGGGTGGAACCTGCGCTTCGGGCTGATCGAGGTGGACCCACAAACCCAGAAACGCACCGTACGCCGTTCGGCGCTGCTCTACCGGGACATCTGCCGCGCCAACGGTATCACCCCCGAGATCATCGACGAGTACACGCCGGAATTGCGGCCGCTGCTGTTGCCGGAGTGAGAAGCGAATGGGCGCGGTCTCCCGACCGCGCCCCCTCAGAGAAGTTCAACCTCCTCCACCGGCACCTCGATCCGGCGTTCCTCTATCTCGACAACCACCGCCCCCTTCAGCGGCAGCAGGTCCACCACCCGACCCTCCCCATGGGGTGTGCGCACGCGGGCCTTGCGCCGGGGGAGGTTCTTGCTCTCTTCGACGTACATCTCGTACTCGTGGGCCAGACAGCAGCGTAGCCGCCCGCACATGCCGGTGATCTCGCTCGGCGTGAGGGAGATGCCCTGTTCCTTGCCCATGCGGATGGAGATAGGAGCGAAGTCAGCCAGGAAGCGGGTGCAGCAGCGCGGTTCTCCGCACGCGCCGTACCCCCCCAGCATCCGGGCGTAGTCGCGCGGGCCGATCTGGCGCATCTCTACCCGCTTGTGCAGCGCGCGGCCCATCAGCCGCTGCAGCGTCTGTACCTCCTCCTTCGTCCCGGTGACGTAGAGCAGGGTCAACTGTTTCCCGTCGAGGGTGTACTCGGCAGCGGCCAGTTTGATCTCCAGGTTCTGCTCCCGCGCCTTTTGCCGCGCCAGTTCCAGCGCCTGGCGTGCCCGCGCCTCCCAGCGCTGCCGCAAAGCCAGTTCCTTCCCCGAAGCCACCCAGAGGATGGGCTTGAGGTCGGCCGGGGTGTCCTTCCCCGCCGGCTGGCGATAGACCACCTGGCCGATCTGCCGGCCGCGCGCCGTGTCCACAACGACGAAGTCCCCGGCGGCCAGATCGTCGCAGCCGCCGGGGTCGAAGTGGTATACCTTACCGCCGGTGTGGAAGCGCACACCGACGATCATCCTTTGCTCGGATGACTCACTCATCCTTCTGTGCTTTCGCCGCTTCCTCCGCGTAGGCCGTGGGATGAATCTGGGCGTGGTAGGAGACCGGCCGCAGCAGCCGTTCTCGATTCCACAGCAATGACGTCTGGCGCTCGAAGACGGCGATCTCGTAATCGTGCCCCATCTTGATCGCGCCGAATGGGCAGAACTCGGCGCAGAGGCCGCAGGACATGCAGATGCTGATGTCAATGTGGAACTGCGCTGGCTCGCGCAGCGGCTTGCCGGTGGCCGGGTCGCTGGCGCGGACGATCCAGATGCACTGCGGCGGGCAGACGCGGGCGCACATGCCGCAGGCGGTGCAGCGCGGCCTGGCCGGATCCTCGTCGTAGACCAGGAACGGGAAACCGCGATACCGTTCCGGCAGCGGGAGGCGCTCCGCCGGATACTGCACGACGAAGATGCCCCGTGCCGTGGATGGGCGCTGACGCACTGCCAGCGCTTCGGGCGTGTATCGCTTGCCGAAGCCGCCCTTGAGGAACCACTTCAGATCGTCTACATAACTCTCGATGAAGCGACGCGCGGTTACGCCGAACGATTTGAGGAAGCCCCATCCGATGTACATTAGCGATCCACCTCACCCAGAGTGATGTCCACGCTGGCCAGGATGATGACCACGTCACCGATCAGATGTCCTTTGCAGATCTCCCCCAACACCCCGAGGTTGACGAATGAAGGGGCGCGCACGTGATAACGGTAGGGGTTGGTCCCGCCGTCGGACACGACGTAGTAGGCCAGCTCTCCCTTAGGCGCTTCGATCCGGCCGTAGGATTCGCCCGCTGGCACCTTGACCAGGGCTTGCTTCTTGCCTGCCATCACCGGCCCATCGGGTAACCGGTCGAGCGCCTGCTGGAGGATGCGCAGGCTCTGCCGCATCTCCCCCAGTCGCACCAGGTACCGGTCATACACATCGCCGTTCTGCCCCACCACCACGTCGAAGTCGAATTGGTCGTAGACCGAGTAGGGGTCGGCGCGGCGCAGGTCGTAGGGGACGCCCGAACCGCGCAGCAGCGGGCCGGTGCAGCCGTAGGCCACCGCCATCTCTGGCGGCAACACCCCCACGCCGACGCTGCGGGCGCGGAAAATCTCGTTGTCGGTGAAGTAGGCATCCACCTTGTCCACCGCCCGCGGCAACCGTTCGAAGGCCAGTTCCCGCGCCAGGGCCACCGCTTCCTCGTCCATATCGTGGGCCACCCCGCCAAAGCGCATGTAGTTGCACATCATGCGCGAGCCAGAGACCCGCTCGAACAGGTCGAGGATCAGTTCGCGCTCCTCCATCCCCATCAGCATGGCCGTGAAGTAGATGCCCAGGTCGTTGCCGGTGAAGCCGATGTCAATGATGTGGTTCATGAAGCGGGTGAACTCGGCCATGATGACGCGGATATACTCCGCCCGCGGCGGTACCTCCACCCCCAGCAACTTCTCCACGGCGATGGCGTAGCCCAGGTTGTTCGACATCGAACAGACATAGTCCAGCCGATCGGTGTAGGGCATGTTGCCCAGCCAGGTGTTGCGCTCGCCGATCTTGTCGTGGCAGCGGTGGAGGAAACCGACCACCGGCTCCAGCCGACGGATGGTCTCTCCTTCCAGCGTGACCAGCAGGCGCAACACGCCGTGGGTGCTGGGATGATGCGGCCCCATATTCAGCACGACCCGCTCGAGCGGGAAATCTGGGTTGTCCTCCTGGGCCACTGCGTCGTGGGCCTGGTAGCCCCAGACATCCACCATTGGCCGCCAGTCTTCGAAGGACCAGCCCTCCGGGTAGCGCAGGTTGTTCCCCAGCGGGGTGCGGCTTTCCGCCTGAACCGGCTCCCCGGCAGGGTAGCGGCTCTCGAAGGGCTTGTGATCTTCTTCGTAATAGACCTCGTGCCAGTCCTTGCGCAGGGGGTGGCCATCGAAGCCCTCCCACAGGAGGATGCGCCGCAGGTCGGGATGACCTTCGAAACGGATGCCCAGCAGGTCCCACGCCTCCCGCTCCTGGACAACGGCGGAGGGGAAGAGCGGCGCCAGCGAGGGGACAGCGGGATCCTCGCGGCTGGCGTGAACGTGGAGGGTGAGCGGCGCGCCACTGGCCTGGCAGAGGTGGTAGACCACCTCAAAGCGTGGGGCCAGGCCGTCCATCCCCTGTGGGTAGTCCACCCCGGTGACGCTGGCCAGGTAGCGGTAACCCAACTCGTCGCGCAGGTGGGTGGCGACGTCGACCAGATGCTCACGGGCGACGATCAGGCCGGTGAAGGGAGCCGGGGAGGGTTGCACGGCGCCGGGGAAACGCTCCTGCAGGTGGGCGATCAGTGCGTCGGCTTCTGGATGGGTCGTCTCGGACATAGCGATCACTCCTCCGCCTGCCGCACGGTCGGCTCCAGCCGTTCGGCCAGCCGCCAGTCAATCAGGTCAGGCCCCAAGTCCGGCACCGGGATACCCTCCTCCACCTCGCCTTTGCGGTACCAGCGCAGGTCGCGGATGGATTCCCGTTCCATGCGCGCATGGAGGCTGAGGAGGCCGTTGAGCAGCGCCTCGGGGCGGGGCGGGCAACCGGGGACGTAGATGTCCACCGGGATCAGTTTATCCACCCCAGAGACGACGTTGTACCCTTCCTTGAATGGGCCACCGGAGATAGCGCAGGCGCCCATCGCCAGGACGTACTTCGGCTCCGCCATCTGGTTATACAGGCGCACCACCTGAGGGGCCATCTTCTTCGTCACCGTGCCGGTGACCATCATCAGGTCGCCCTGGCGGGGACTGGCGCGCATGATCTCCATGCCGAAGCGGGACAGGTCGAAGCGACCAGCGGCGGCAGCGATCATCTCAATGGCGCAGCAGGCCAGCCCGAAAAAGATGGGCCACAGCGAGCGCTTGCGCGCCCAGTTGTAGATCTGGTCCAGCGGGGTCAGGTGCACCGTGCCGACCAGTTCGGGGGGAATCTCCGGGAGTTGTCGCTTGCGGACGGGCATGTCGTCGCTTCCTCCTTATGCAAGGTGTTACCGGAAAAACGTCACTGCTCAGAAACGGGCGCATTTTACAACAGTCGCCCGTTTCGCGCAACCGCGCATCCGCTGGTGGCGGCCCAGAACGGCTCCTTTGGCCACGGATTACACGAATTGCTCGAACTCTCTGCCCGGTTCGTGAAGGTCAGTCCGACGCTAGGCCACGACCTGGCGCATCGCGGCGATGACCTGCTCGATGTCCGCATCGCTGATCCAGTAGTGAGTGACAGCGCGGAAGCGGCCCTCTTCCCGGCCCAAGAGCAGGACGCCCCGCTGTGCCAGCCCATCCACCACCTCCTCTGGTTCGCGCCCGAGCGCCTCGTCCAGCCAGAAGTAGAGGATGTTGGTATGTACGGGGGCAACCTTGACGCCGGGGATCTGCGCCAGCCCTTCGGCCAGGCGACGGGCGCGGGCATGGTCCTCCGCCAGGCGCCCGGTCATCTGTTCCAGGGCGACGATGCCCGCCGCCGCCAGCACGCCCGCCTGACGCATCCCACCGCCGAGCACCTTGCGCGTCCGCCGCGCCTCGGCGATGAAGTCAGCGCTGCCGCAGAGGAGCGAACCCACCGGCGCGCACAGCCCCTTGGAAAGGCAGAACATCACCGAGTCGGCCTCCCGCACCAGGTCCCGCACGTCCACTCCCAGCGCTGTCGCGGCGTTGAAGATGCGCGCCCCGTCTATGTGCAGGGACAGGCCGTGGGCGTGCGCCAGACGGGCCACCTCAGCGGTGTAGTCAGCGGTCAACGGCGTGCCGTTGCAGATGTTATGGGTGTTCTCCAGGCAGACCAGCCGCGAGCGGGGCAGGTGGACGTTGTCCTCACGGATGGCTCTGAGGATGTCGTCGAGGCGCAGCGTGCCATCGGGTTGGTTCGGTATCGTATGCGGGACCACGCCGCCCAGCGAGGCCATCCCCCCCTGCTCGAAGAGGAAGGTGTGGCTGCGGTCGCCGATGATCGCTTCATCTCCCCGGCCGCAGTGGGTGAGGATCGCTGTCAGGTTGCCCATCGTGCCGCTGGCGACGAACAGCGCCGCCTCCTTCCCCAGGCGCTCCGCGGCCATGCGCTCCAGCCGATTGACCGTGGGATCTTCGCCGAAGACGTCGTCCCCCACCTCTGCCCGATACATCGCCTCGCGCATCGCCGGGGTGGGGTGCGTTACCGTGTCACTGCGCAGGTCAATCACCTTCATTGCTTTTGCTCCCTGCAGAACCGTTCTCGCAAGGTCGGTTCAGGCGGACAGATTATAGCCCGCCTTCTCCTTAAGTCAACCTATCCCCGCGTCTCCTGTTGCGCTGTTTCCGCTTCCGGGTGATAATATCCTCAGGAGGTGCCTATGGATACCCGTCACATCTATCTCTCGCCCCATCTCGACGACGTGGTGCTGTCGTGCGCGGGAAACGTTGCCCAACAGGCCGCTGCGGGAGATGAGGTGCTGGTCGTCACCGTGTTCGCCGGGGACCCGGATCTGGAGCGCCTCTCTCCCTTCGCCCGCATCCTGCATCAACTGTGGGGGGACCCGCCTGCCCCTGTCGCCGTGCGTCGGGCGGAGGACCGCGCGGTGATGCGCCGGCTGGGGGTCTCCTATGTCCACCTCGGCTTTCTGGACGCCATCTACCGGGGCGACCCTGCCGCGCCGCCCTATGGCGACCTCTACGCCCTCTTTGGCCCGCCCAGCCCACTGGACGAACCGCTGGTCGAGCAGATGGTCGCCTTCCTGAAGCCCCTGCTGTACGGCCTGGGGCTGACAATCCTCTACGCCCCGCTGGCCGTGGGGCATCACGTGGACCATCAACTGGTCAATGCCGCCGCGCTTCGCCTTTCTCTGGAGGGAACGCCCCGGCTGTGTTTCTACGAAGACTTCCCGTACGCCGCGGGTCTGGCCCCTCAGCACGATCCCGACTCGGTGACGGCGGCGCAGGCTCGCCTCGGTGGAGAGTGGCTTGCCGAGACCGTGGCCATTGACCTGACGGCAAAGATAGAGACCACGCTCCTCTACCGCTCGCAGATCGTCTCCCTTTTTGGCGACGAGGCGAACATGAGGCGGGTGATGGAAGAGTACACCGCCAGTGTGGCCGTCGGCACAGCCGCCTCACACGCCGAGCGGTTCTGGCAGCGGCTTGCGCCCTAGTAAAGTTCAACCTCCCAGTCCACCACCTGCACCTCGGGGCACTGGGACTCGATCCAGCGCACTGCCTGCTCAAGGATGTTGCGGGTGTGGTCGGCATCATTGGAGATCGCTGTCATGCCGATCATGGCCGACTGCCAGGCATCGTTGAGTTCCACCTCGGCAACGGCCAGGTTGAACTGGCGGCGCAGGCGGTTGAGGAGTGGCTTCAGCAGGCCGCGCTTCTCCTTGAGCGAGCGGTTGCCTGGCAGGTGCAGTTCAACCTGACAGACGCCCACAACCATCATCTTCCGTCGTCCAGATAGATCGGGTTGCTGAGCGCCTGGGCCATCAGCGCCGAGGGCTCCTCGTCCAACGGCGCCTCGGGCGGGTCAATGACCTCGACGCGGAAGTAGAGGTCGCCTGCCGGCTCAACCGTCCACTCCTGCACGAAGTCGTTGCTGTTCACTGACGCTTCCAGCGCCCGCCGGGCGGAGACCAGGCGCAGCAGGCAGCCGTTGGCCCCGGCCACGCGGCAGGTCAGGCGGACGGACGTGCCCGGCGTGACAGCCAGGCAGTCGCCCATCTCTGCCTGTCGCCCGTTCGCTTCGGCGGTCAGTTCCACCCGCGGACCGCCCGGTCCGGCGGAGATGAATGCCCGGCCCGAGCGCAGTCCGGCGACGAGTGCCGGGATGGAGAGTTCATCGGCCCAGACCCATGTGGTAGGGGTGCCCAGTTCGTACCAGCCCAGCGCGCCGGTGAACGGCGCCTGGTGCTTGTCCGAACCGCCCACTGCCGTGATTCGCCGCCCCTGTCGCAGCAGTCGGTCCCACACTGCCAGCGACTGGTAGTTGGAGATGAACCACGGCGCGCCCCACACCTCGATACAATCGGGGTCGAAGCAGGAACCGAACTCCCAATCTGGGCCGCCCTCCTTCGGATGATTGACCGAAAAGAGCGCTCCGTGCTCTCGCGCCCGCTCACGCACGGCGGCCATCCCCTCGTCGTTGCTGCACCGGAAATCCAGCCAGTCGCTGATCGGCCAGACGTTGGCGTGGCCGTGGTAGGTGGAGACCTCCACACCGGGGATCAGCAGGGGGCGGGTTCCCCCGGCCAACCCCCGGAGAAGCGGCAGGTGACTGACGGTGTTATGCTCCGTGATAGCCACGAAGTCCAGCCCCTGCGCCTGCGCCGCTGCGACCAGGTCCTCCAACGGCGCGGTGCCGTCGGAGTGATGGCTGTGGGCGTGCAGGTCGCCGCGGAACCAGCGCGGTCCGGTGGCCAGCGGCGCATGATCGAACGGGCAGGGCAGTGGCACCGCCAGAGGGGCGGTATCGCCAGGCTCAGCCGGCTCAAAGCGGATCGTCACGCGGACATCGCACCCCTGCGGGGCCAGTTGATACAGGCCCAGCAGCACATGCCAGGTGCCAGGCTGGATAGGGCCGGGCAGGTAGCCAGGGGTGGCTTCCGTCGGACCGATGGTCACCTGGTGGCGGGCGGTGCCGCTCCAGCCGCGGAAGCCGCGCCCGCGCAGGAACTCCGCCCCGCGGGGGTCGAACAGCCCAATGTCCACGATGTTTCCTTCCTCGTAGCCGGCCTTATCGGCGCTCAACGGGTCGCTGAACTCGTAGGCGACGTGCAGCCGTCTCACGCCCGACGGCACAGTGAAGGGCCAGAGGGGAAACTCATCCCTCGCCCGGTCGGCGGGGTCGAAATGGCCGCTCAGTATGATCTCGCTCATCATCCCCCTTTGTGATGGACCACGGACGACGGACGACGGACCGCGGACGACGGACCACGGACGACGGACCACGATGACGAACTGTACTTGATGGTCTGTGGTCTGTGATCCGTGGTCCGTGGTCTGTGGTCTGTGGTCTGTCGTCACGTATGGGTGCCGCCCGGTTGAGCCGTGATCGTGATGCGGTGTACCGGCACGTCCTGGCCGCCGAAGCGGTACTTGTATGCCTCCCTGCCGCGCAGGAAGTCGTAGGCCTGGCGCCCCTCCTCGATAGCATGGCGGATAAGGAAGGCGGTGAGGACGATGCCCGCGCCCAGGCCGGGGTCCGCCTGCCAGTCGAGCCCGGAGTTGTAGACCAGCACGCGGTTGTTGTAGACGAAGTTGAAGTAAGCGGCCAGCGGACGCCCGTCCAGTTCCAGGAAAGCCAGTTGCAGCCAGCCGTTGGCCGCGGCGACGCGGGTCAGTTCGTGGAAGAAGGCGCGCATCGGCGGGGTGAGGAAGGCTGCCTTGGCGGGTGAACTGCGTGCCATCAACGTCAGGAAGTCCTCCGCCGCTGTGTCCAGGTCATCTTCCGGCCCCACCAGGTACCAGTGCAGCCCTTCGGCGGCCTCCGCCCGGCGCAGTTTGCGGCGCAGTTCGTGACGGTCCTTGCTGTCCAGCGCGGCCAGGTACTCCTCCCAGGTGGCCGGCAGGGTCACCACCGGGCAGACCTCCTGTACCTCCGTCGCCACCGGCCAGCCGCGCGCGGCGGCCTGCGCGGGCAACAGGCGCAGGGTGGGGGAGTCGTGGTGGACGTTGCACAGCACCAGCGTCGTCCACGGCGGCGCCATGGGGCTGGCCAGGAATGCCAGCAATGCCTCCAGCACCGCTTCCTCCTGTCCTGGCGCGGCGATCCAGTCCAGGTAGTCGGATACCTCCTCGCAGCCGACGACGCGCAAGAGCGAGCCAGCGCCGGCCCGCTCGACCGCGAAGAGCGGGGCCACGCCGACCAGTGCGGTGTCCGCACGGGCGGTCAGCAGGAGCAGTTCTCCTTCGCCCAGATGGCGCCACCAGGCGTGCAGATAGGCGGGGGAGAGGAAGGGGCTGTCGGCGGCGGAGCGATGCAACAGACTGCTCCACTCCTCCGCCAGGTAGTCGAAGGCGGCGGGGTCATGGTAAGCGACGACGCGCAAGGGTTGTTGCCTCTCACTCATCTGCACGGCGTGGTCAGCGGTCTGTCGTCGGTGGTCCCGCAACGCACTTCCTGCACGATCAGCGCCCCTGCCAGCCCGTACAACAGGGCAGCGATGATCAGCACGGCGCGGAAGCCGACGTGGATGGCCAGGGCGATGCCCAGCGCCGAGCCGAGCACCGAGGTGACGCCGTTGATGCCCCACAGCCACGGCACCACCCCGGGCCGATGGACGCCCGCCCAGCGTATCCCGGAGGGGAAAGGCATCCCCATCAGGAAGCCCAACGGGGCCAGCAGCCCCACCGTCATCCCCAGGCGGGCGGCGAGGGGCCAGCCCTCTGTCTGTTGGAGCAGCCACGGTCCGCCCAGTGCCTGCAACGCCGTCAGCGCCGCCAGCAACCCGAAGAGCCAGGCCAGCCGACGGGGCAGGCCCTCTTCGGTGCGCCGTCCGCTCCACAGGCTGCCCAGCCCGCTGAACAGCAACAGTGAGAAGAGCACCATCGCCAGGCTGTAGACCGGCCGGCCCAGGTAGATGGTGAGCCGCTGGATAGTGGGCATCTCCACGAGCATGAAGCCCACCCCCAGCAGGCCGAAGTAAGCCAGCAGCCGCGCTGGAGGCCGCGCCAACCCGCGCCGTTTCGCCCCCAGTGCCAGCGGCAGGAGGACGAACAGCGCCCCGATCAGCGTGGTGATCCCCAACACCACAGCCAGAATGAGGATGGCCTCCATGCTGGTGCGGTAGACCCCGCTGGCGCTGAGCGCCGGGTCGAGCAGATCGCCAAAGCGCACCAGGTTGAAGAAGAACGGCCGGTCGTCGGTCGCCGGGGAGATGTCCAGCGGGTAAGCGGCGATGAAGGCGGCGCGGTCGGGAGCGGTCATCAGCGCGCCCACCTCATCAACCGGCGGCTGCCCCGGCAGCCAGAGGATGGCGAAGTCCAACGCCTCCGCCTCCTGGCGGATGCCGGCCAGTTCCTCGTCGGAAAACGGCGTGCGCCGGAAGAGCGCCGTCGCCAGCCCCTCGGTGGAGATCTGCGGCGCGGGCAGGCTGATCACCGCCACGCACCTTGCGGGGTCGTTCACCCCCATCCGCTCCAGCGCCGCCAGGCCGGTGGAGAGCAGCCGCAGCGTCTCCGCCGGGCGTTGCGGCAGGTACCAGCGGGAGATGGTCAGGATGCCGTCGTCGCTGAGGTGGCGGAAGTAGTCCTCGAAAGCCTCGACGGTGTAGAGGCTGTTTTCCGACAGGGCGAACGCACCCGACCCGCCCGCCGCCCAGGTATCAATCAGCGAGGCCTGGATGACGTCGTACCGCTGCGGGCTGCGGGCGATGGTGCCGCGGGCGTCGTTGATGATCACCGTCACGTCCGGCCGCTCGTAGAGGTAACCGGCGTACTCGGCGAAGGGGCCGCGCACGGCAGCGATGACCGCCGGATTGACCTCCACCGCCGTGACGTGGGTGGCCCCTGCCGCCAGCGCCGCCAGCACATCTCGGCCCCCGCCGGGGCCGATGACCAGCACATCCGGCTGATCGGTCAGCCGATACACGAACGAGGGCAGGTCGTACTCCAGGAAGGCCACCTGACTGAAGTCGCCGTGGAACTCCTGGATCGGCGTGCCGGCGATGGCGTCAATCAGCATCAGCATGTGGCCCAGCGACGGGCCCTCGTAGCGGGAACTCAACCCCCAGAAGTGCGGCCAGCCCACCGCGGGGTAGACCGTGACCCGCGAGTAGGAGTTCCAGTGTTCGTAAACACGCGGCGGTTCCTCTCCACCCGCCTTGTTGACCGAGATGTCCACCCAGCCCTGCTGGACGGTGCCCCACACCAGCACTGCCAAGGTGAGCAGCGTGAGCGCAGCGATGAGGCGGCGCCGCCGTTCGCTCGCCAACACCAGACCGGCCAGCGCGGCCACGGCGCCCACTGCCAGCACGGCCCCCGCGCCGCCCAACCTCTCCAGCGCGACGATGCTGAAGAGGCAACCCAGCGCTGCCCCGCTCAAATCGGCCCAGTAGACCCGTCCGGCCTGCTCCGCCCAGGCGGAGAGGGCCAGCGAGAGCGTAAAGCCGGAGAGGAAGAAGGGCACCATCAGGTCGAGGTAGATCAGCGCCAGCCAGAACGCCTGCAGCCACGAGAGGCCGGTGCGGTTGAGGGTCACCTGAAACGGGATGCGCAGATAGATGAGGAACGCCAGTGGCACCGCCAGGGCCAGCCCCAGGGCCGCCAGCCCGATCCATCGGCGGGCGTTCTCCGGTCGAGCGACGGCGGGGAGAAAGTAGAGCACCACTCCGGCCACGGCGCTGCCCATCAACGCCAGGGAGACGGCGAGAAAGGCGAAGTGGTACCACATCGTCACGGAGAAGATGCGCGTGAGCACGACTTCCAGGGTGAGCGCGCTCAGGCTGACCAGAAAGATGCCCAGGAGTTGACGACGTTCTATACGCATAGTCCGAGGGTTGCTCCAGATGGGATAGGGATTGTCCTTTGGCTAGCCTGCCGCCGGCACGAGGACGCGCAGCCGGGCGGGCAGCACCTCATAGGTAACGCGTGTGGCGGCCCGCTCGAAGAGTTCCCCATCCGCCTGGATGGGCGTGGGCGGGTCGCAGGTGATGGTCAGGCGGGTGGTGCGCTCATAGCGCACCTCCGGCTGCTCGACGTGGCTGCCGTCGAAGGTGGTGGGCAGCAGGCGCAGCAGCCTCAGCCGGCTCATCCCCCTGGCGAAGACGAAGTCCAGCAGGCCGTCGTCCGGCTCCGCGCGGGGGGTCATGAAGAACGCGCCGCCGGTGCGGCGGGTATTGCCCACCGAGACCAGCGCCGTTGGCCCCTCGTGCTCCCCGCCGTCCCACTCCAGGCGCATCCGCCAGGGGCGGTGGGCGAGAATGGTCTTGACCGCCGCCAGGATGTAGCGGGGGGTGCCCTTCACCCGCACCATCTCCTGCTGGGTGATGGTGACCATCGGCTCCAGGCCCACAGCGGAGTTGTTGTCGAAGTAACGGCCATTGACCCGTCCCAGGTCGAGCCGCCGTTCGCGGCCGGCGACGATGACCCGACAGGCCGCGAGCGGCTCCTTGGGCAGCCCCAGCATATCGGCCAGGTCGTCGGCGGAACCGAGGGGGATGATCCCCAGCGGTACCGGCGGGCACTCACCGCCGCTGGCCTCGAGCATGCCATTGACCACCTCGCTGATCGAGCCGTCGCCGCCGGCGGAGATGATCGGGCTGTAGCCCTCCAACACCGCCTGACGCGCCAGTTCGATGCCATGGTCGGGGCCGGTCGTGAGCGCCAGTTCATAGTCCAGCCCCACCTCCCGGCAGGCCCGCTCGACATCGGGGATAGCCCGCTGCGCCTTCCAGCGGCCAGCATAGGGGTTGAGGATGATCTTCGCCTTCCGTGATTCGTTCATCCGTCACTCCGCGGGAAGAGATCCGGCCGGTTGGTGATGACAGCGTCCACCCCCCAACCGATCAGGCGACGCATCGCCTGTGGGTCGTCCACCGTCCAGGCGACCACCCGCTGCCCACGGGCGTGGGCGCGGCGCACCAGCGCCGGGCGGATGAGCCGCCAGTAGGGATTGAGCGCCTCCGGCCGCAGGTCGCGCATCCCTGCCGCGCGCAGCCGCGCTCCCCAGGAAGCCGGCAGGGGGTCATAGAGGAAGCCCAGCGGCAGATGGGGGGCCAGACGACGGGTGCGACGCAGCGCATCGGGGTTGAACGAGGAGATGAAAACCCGCTCGGCCAGGCCGTGCCGTTCGACCAGGGCCACCACTGCGGCCTCCAGGCCGCGGTCGTCGCCGGGGGGAACTTTGAGTTCGACGTTGAGCAGCAGCCGCCGGCCCACCGCAGCGAAGACCTCTTCCAGCGTGGGGATGGGCGTGCCGGCAAAGGCCGGGTCGAACCAGGAACCGGCGTCCAGTTCCTTGAGCGCCGCCAGGGGCAGGTCAGCCACCCGCCCGACGCCGTTGGTTGTGGTCTCCACCGTCCAGTCGTGGATCACCACCACCGCGCCGTCGGCGGAGAGGTGAGCGTCCAGTTCCGCCCCATCGGCGCCCAGAGCGGCAGCCTGCTCGAAGGCGGGCAGGGTATTGGCGGGGGCAACGGCGCTGGCGCCCCGATGGGCGATGTTCAGCGTCCGTCGGGCGCTGAGCCAGAGGGAGGGCATGGGATGACTCCTAGCAAGAACCCCCTCGCCTTTGCGGACGAAGGGGCTCTCCGTCATCGAATGGACGCACCAACCGTTCAGGTGGACCCGGAGGGATTCGAACCCTCGGCCTTCTCAATGCCATTGAGACGCGCTCCCAGACTGCGCTACGGGCCCCTGCAAAGATCAGCGTTGGGCTGATTGCTCCCTGCGGCAGTGGAGCTGAGGGGACTCGAACCCCTGACCTCTACAGTGCGATTGTAGCGCTCTCCCAGTTGAGCTACAGCCCCACGCACAGGAGTATTCTACCGCAGATTCGGGGGATGTCAAGGTCTGGTGGGTTCGCCGGAATCCCGGTCGCGGAGGATGTGGGAGAGAAACTGCCGCGTCCGTTCCTGTTGGGGCCGGCGGAGCAGCTGCTCTGGCGGTCCTTCCTCCACCCAGTTGCCCCCCTCCATAAAGATGATCCGGTCGGCCACGTCGGAGGCGAAGTGCATCTCGTGGCTGACCACGACCATCGTCATACCCTCTTTGGCCAGCCGCTCCATCACCTCTACCACTTCGCCGATCAGTTCGGGGTCCAGCGCCGAGGTCGGTTCATCGAACAGCATGATCTTCGGCTCCATCGCCAGGCTGCGGGCGATGGCGATGCGCTGCTGCTGGCCACCGGAGAGGCGGATGGGGTACTCGTCCCGCTTGTCCATCAACCCCACCCAACTGAGCAGTTCTTCCGCCTTGGCGATGGCACGTTCGCGCGGCCACCTGCGCACCGTGATCGGTCCCTCGATGATGTTCTCCAGCGCGGTCATATGGGGGAAGAGGTTGAAGGACTGGAAAACCATCCCTGCCTTCATGCGGATTTCGATGATCTGGCGGGTGCGCTCGTGGCTCTGGACCCCGGCGGGTATCTCCACGCCGTCAATCTCCACCGTTCCCCCATCCGGCTCTTCCAGGAAGTTCAGGCAGCGCAGGAAGGTGCTCTTGCCTGCCCCGGAGGGGCCGATGATCACTACCACCTCGCCCGGTTCGACATCCAGGTTCACGCCGCGGATGACTTCCAGCCACTGGCCCCGTCGGGCCGGGTCGCGGAACCGCTTGTGCAGGTTTCTGACCTTGATGATCGGCGCCATTACCTTTGCCTCCCCCGTCCTAACCGTTCCTCGATCCGCCCCTGAATGGTCTGCAGGACGACCGTCATCACCCAATAGAAGCCAGCAGCGATGCTTAGCAGTTCCAGCGAGCGGAAGTACCGCCGGCCGACCTTGCTCGCCCGCCAGGTCAGTTCCATCACGCCCATAATGGAGACCAGCGATGAGTCTTTGAGCATCGCGATGAAGTCATTCCCTACCGGCGGGATGACGATGCGGATGGCCTGGGGCAGGATGATGCGGCGCATGCATTGAGAGGGGGTCATCCCCAACGCCAGCGCCGCCTCGCGCTGCCCACCGTGGATGGACTGGATGCCGGCGCGGAAGGTCTCGGTCATATAGGCCCCGTAGTTGATCGAGAGGGCCAGGATGCCAGCGGGGATGGCCGGCAGGACGAACAGGTCGGCGAACCACTGGGGTGCGCCCAAAGCCTGAAGGCTCTGTCCCACCTGAGGCAGGCCCAGGTAGATCATGTACACCTGCACCAGGAGCGGCGTGCCGCGGATGAAGGAGACGTAGAAGGTCGAGATGCCGTTGGCGATGGGGTTCTTGGAGAGCCGGGCGAGCGCGCCGATCAGCGCCAGACCCACGGCCAGGATGATGGAAATGATGGAGACGATCAGGGTATAGCCGATGCCCTGGGCCAGGAAGCCGACCCAGTGATTCATGAAGGCCACGTCGAAACGGAGCAGCCAGAAGAGCAGCCCCAGCAAAACGAAAATGGCCACCCACACCAGGGTCACTTTGACGAGGTAATCTCTGCTCATTCCGACCTCTCCTGTCCCTCGCGAAGGTTGTGAGGTCACTCTCAAGGCATGCCTGGCACAGAGCAGGCGCGGTTTCAACCGCCAGCCTGACCAGCTGAAACTTTGTCTATGTTGCCCCCAGCAGTTACTCTACTGCTTACCCACGCCGGCTGAAGTCGCCCGTTTGGGGCCTTCGGCCGGCGGTCGGCCTGCGCCGACCCTGGCGCCGCAGGCGCCCAGAAAGGCCGATTTCCAATCGGCGCACGGCGGCGGGCAGCCGGGTAGGTAATTACGCCAGAACAGGTACATGGGTTGGGAGGGGCACAGTCTGCCGCGCCCCTCCGTCCCTCCAAAGGGCCAGTCTTCCAGAAGGTGCCTGTCCAAATAACCGTAGGGCGGCATCCCAATGCCGCCTGCTGCTGCATAGGGATGTGTCGGCTGCGAGGGTTATTTGGACAGGCTTCAGGTCTGGCCTTTCTTGACTTACTGCTGAACGGTGAGGTCCTCGCCGTAGAACTGCATGGAGAGGGCCGTCAGCGTGCCGTCCTCGTGCATGTCGGCGATGATCTGGTTCAGCCGGTCGAGCATGGCCTGGCTGGGGCCGCGGCTCTTGTCGAGAGCGAAGCACAGCGGCTCGTAGAAGACGGGGTCGCCCAGCAGCCGCAGCGGCAGGCCGGTGTTGATCGCCTCGCGCAAGGTGGGGATGGCAGACATCACCGCGTCCAGGCGCACGCCATCACCCAGGGCCAGGTCCTGGATGGCCTCGGCATCGGTCTGGTAGGGACGCACCAGGCCCGGCTCCCAGTCGGCGTAGACGACCTCGTAGCCGGGGATGGCGATGGTCAGGTCGCGGTTCAGCCAGCGCTCGTAGGTGGTCTCCGTGCCCACGCCGATGGTGGCCCCGGCCAGGTCATCCGGGGTCTGGAACCTGGTGTTGTCGGCATGCACGGCGAAGCCGGCGGGGGTGTAGTAGTACGGGCTGGTGAACCATAGCACCGCTGTCCGCTCTTCGGTGACGGTCATGCTGCCGATGGAGACATCCCACCGGGCGTTCCAACTGCCCGCGGTGATGAGGTCCCAGTCAATGGCCATCAGTTCCAGCTCGACGCCCAACCGTCGCGCCACCTCGCGGGCCACCTCGACGTCGAAGCCGGTCCAATTCCCGTTCTCATCGAGGTAACTCTGCGGCGCGTAGTTGGCGTCACTGGAGACCCGCAGCACGCCAGCAGCCAGCACCTGGTCCAGCAGGTCTTCCCCTGCAGCCTGTCGCGGCCGGCAGCCGGCAACCAGTCCCAGCAGGATCACTCCGACCAGCAAGGGTCCAACGATCCTGAGCGTCTTCATCGTTCTTCTCTCCTCTGTGAAAAGTGGGGGCTCAGTACAGCACGTGGCTCAGAAAAGCCTTTGTTCGTTCCTCTTTCGGGTTAGAGAAGATCTCTTCCGGGGTGCCTTCTTCGATCAGCCGGCCCGACTCCAGGAAGATCATGCGGTCAGCGGCGGCGCGGGCGAAGCCCATCTCGTGCGAGACGACCACCATCGTCATCCCCTCGCGCGCCAGGTCCAGCATCACGTCGAGCACCTCTTTGATCATCTCTGGGTCGAGCGCCGAGGTCGGCTCGTCGAAGAGCATGATCTTGGGGTTCATCGCCAGGGCGCGGGCGATGGCGACACGCTGCTTCTGCCCGCCGGAGAGCTGACCGGGGTAGGCGTTGGCCTTATCCGGCAGCCCCACCCGCTGCAGCAGACGGTGGGCGATCTCGGTTGCCTCCTCCCGCGAACGCTGGCGCACCTTCTCCTGGGCCAGGGTGATGTTCTGCAGGGCGGTCAGGTGGGGGAAGAGGTTGAACAGCTGAAAGACCATTCCCACCTCCGCCCGTATCGCATCAATGTCCACGTGCGGGTCGGTGACGCGCACCCCATCCACGATGATCTCTCCCGAGTCCACCGTCTCCAGGCGGTTGATGCAGCGCAGCAGGGTGGACTTGCCGCCGCCGCTGGGGCCGAAGATGAACAGCACCTCTCCCCGGCGCACGTTCAGGCTCACGTCCCGCACCGCCTCGACGTGTTTGAAGCGCTTGGAGACGTGACGCACCTCGATGATGTTGTCGCTCACACTATCGTTCACCACTCTTCATCTTCCTTTCCAGCCACTTCACCCCCAACGAGCCCAGAAGGGTCATGGAGAGGTAGAGGTAAGTGACCGTGTTCCAGGTCTCGAAGGTGCGGAAGGTGCGCGAGCGGTTCAGTTTGCCCAGTTGTGTCAGGTCCCGCACCGCCAGCACGGAGATGAGCGAGGAGTCCTTCAGCATGGCGATGAGGTCATTGCCCAGCGGTGGGAGGATGACGCGGAAGGCCTGCGGCAGGATGACGAAACGCATCGCCTGGACGTAGGACATGCCCAGAGAGCGCGCGGCTTCCATCTGTCCCTTCTCAATAGACTGGATGCCGGCGCGGAAGATCTCCGCCTCGTAGGCCCCGTAGCCGAAGGCCAGGCCGGCGATGGCGCGGGCCATGGGGTCTATGTTGACCACGTTGATCGCCGCCAGGGAGTGGCCCACGCTGGCCATGAAGGCAAGGAAAGGAGTGCGAAGGATAAACGCCCCTATGCCGTTGACCATCGCCACGAACAGCGGCACCAGCACGTAGGCGACGTAGATGATGATGACGATCATCGGGATGCCGCGCACCACCTCGACGTAGAAGGTGGCGATGTTGTAGGCGATGGGGTTGGTGGAGATGCGCCCCAAGCCGACGATCAGGCCGATGACCAGGGAGATCAGGAAGGCGATGATGGTAACCAGGATCGTGACTCTGAGGCCAGGGACGATGAACAGGAAGGCGTCGGTGTAGTTGGGGCGTGAAAGGATGGCGTAGACCAGGGCAACGCCCAGCAGGAGCAGAAACAGCGCCCACCACGGGAGTCGCTTCAGATGGGCGGACCACGGGATCAACCCCGGTTCCCGCCGGCGCAACTCGCTGGCGGCGCTTGGTCTTCCAGGTTCGGGCATGATGACGGCCCCCTTCGATTAAAGGGTGGGGGAGGCCGTAGGCCGTCACGGCCTCCCCGGACGCACGGCGAACAAGGACTACCCTTCGCCCCACCACTTCTGGTAGAGCTGGTCCAGTGTGCCGTTCTCCTGCAACACGGTGATCGCGTAGTTGATGGGCTCGATCAGGTCGCTGCCCGGCGGGAAGACGAAACCGAGTTGCTCCTCGCCAGTGAGCGGCTCGCCGACGATCTTGATCTTGTCGGGGTTGGTGGCGACGAACCCCTCCGCCGCCTCCTGGTCAATGACCACCGCGTCCACATCGCCGGCGATGAGCGCCTGCACAGGGAGGTCGAAGGTGTCGAAGCTGTGCACGCGATCCTCGCCCACGAGCTCGATGGCTACCGCCTCGTTGGTGGTGCCGATCTGCGTGCCGACGATCGCGTCGCTGGCCACCAGGCTCTCCTGATCCACGATCTCCGTCTCGTCTATGCGCACCAGGATCACCTGGCGGATAATCATGTACGGGATAGAGAAGTCCACGATCTGGTCCCGCTCAGCGGTGATGGTGACGCCGTCGGCGACCATGTCGTACTCGCCAGCGGCGGTGGCCTCGAAGATGCCCTCCCACGCTGCCTCGACGAAGACCGGCGTGCAGTTGAGGATCTCGCAGATGGCGCGGCAGGCATCGTAGTCCCAGCCCATCGGCTCGCTGGTGGCCTCGTCAATGAAGTTGAAAGGCGGGTAGGCGTTCTCCACCGCGATGCGGATCTCGCGGCCGCCCAGGTCATAGCCCGCGGCCTCGGTGGGCTGCGCGGTGGGGGTGGCAGGGGTGCAGCTGGCAGCCAACAGCGCCAGCAACGCCAATGCCGTCAGAATCAGGTTCTTGCGCATCTTCTTATCTCCTCACTTTATGCTTGCAAAGAAACGGCAGACACTTCTCAGGGGGATACGTCTTTCTTCGCCAGGGGTGAATCACCTCCTTTCCTGTCCTTGCAACAGAGGGAGGATCGTTCCGCAGCCTCTTGGGCAGCATGAGTTTTATTGTACTCACCCCATCGGCTTTGTCAAATGGCAGATGGTGCGGGTGTTCGAGGCAGAGGCGATTTAGGCTATGTCGATGCTGCTTTTCCCGTCCGGAGTCGAGGCTTCAGCCGGTTTGAGCCACGTTTGCGCTGGCTAAAGCCTCGACTCCGTCCCCAGATTGGGATTTGCTTCGAAATCCCCTGCGCTTCCGCGCTTGTGCGGAGCGACAGTACGGAGTAGAATGGGGAGAGATGAGCATGATCGGCACGACTTTCAACCTGCAGCGTTTCAGCACCGAGGACGGCCCCGGCATCCGCACCACCGTCTTCTTCAAGGGCTGCCCCCTCCGTTGCGCCTGGTGTCACAACCCCGAAGGGCTCTCCCCGCGCCCGGAACTGGTCTGGTATGACCTGCGCTGCATCGCCGCGCGCGACTGCCTGCGCGCCTGCCCGGTTGGCGCGCTGGAACTGACCCCGCAGGGGATGCGCATCGACCGCGCCCGCTGCACCGCCTGCGGCGACTGCGCCAGCGCCTGCCCAGCCGGAGCGCTGGAGGTCATCGGCCGGGAGTGGACACCGGAAGCGCTCTGCGCCGAAATCCAGAAAGACACGGTCTTCTACGAGACCTCCGGCGGCGGGGTGACGTTCTCCGGCGGCGAGCCGCTGGCCCAGGCCGACTTCGTCCTGGCGCTGGCCCGCCTCTGCCGCGCCGCCGGCATCCACGTCGCCCTCGACACATGCGGCGCCGTCCCCTGGGAGCGGATGGAACAGGTACTGCCGTGGGTGGACCTGGTGCTCTATGACCTCAAACTGTTCGACGCGGGCCGTCACCGCGCTGCCACGGGTATGGATAACCGCGCTATCCTGGAGAACGCCCGCCGCATCGCCGCCGCCGGGCTGCCGATGTGGATCCGCACCCCCGTCATCCCCGGCTACACCGCCGACGCGGACAACATCGCCGCCCTGGGCGACTTCATCGCCGCCAACCTCCCCACTGTCCAACGGTGGGACCTGCTGGCCTACACCAACCTGGGCCAGCCCAAGTACCACCGCCTTGACCGCCAGTACGCCCTGGAGGGCACACCATTGCTGACCCGCGCTGAGATGGAAACGCTGCACGGCGTCGCCATCCAACGCGTCCCTGTGGCAGTGTGGTCGGGCGCGACGCGCATCGAGGCCGACGCCGGGGAGCGGCCCGAAGCGGCGCAGGGGGGGTGTCGGTGAACCCGCACTGGCCGACGGTGCTGCTTCTCCTTTCCCTCCTGGCCCCCCCGCTGCAGGCCGAGAACCCGATCACCATCGGCGCAACGACAGTGACCAACAGTTACCCGGAAAATATCACCTTCCAGGTCGAGGCCAGCACCGCTCAGGGGGACATCAGCAGCGTGACGCTCAACATCGGTATCCGCGGCGACTCCTCGACCGAGGTCCTGGTGGCCGAGTTCACGCCAGGCCCTCAGGTGACCGCCCAGGCGGACTGGGCGCCGCGCCGGCGGGGCATCCCGCCTGGCGCCCGCGTCCACTATACCTGGACCATCCGCGACGACGCTGGCCATGCGCTCACCAGCGAGGCGGAGGAGTTCACCGTCGTGGACTCCCGCTTCGACTGGCAGACTCTGGAGAACGGGGATCTGGCGATCTGGTGGTACGACGGGGACGCGACCTTCGGCCAGGAAGTCTTCAACTGGGCCGACCGTGCCATCAAGACGATGGAGGAAACAACAGGCACGTCTCTGCCCAACCAGATCGTGGTGGTCGTGTACGGTAACGCCGAGGACTTCGCCTCATGGCATCAGTACGTGCAGGAATGGGTGGGAGGGCAGGCATTCACGGAGATGGGGCTGACCGTGCAGATCATCCCGCCGCAGGAGGCGACCCTCAACCCATGGTACCTGCGCGGGGTGATTCCGCACGAGATCGCCCACCTCTACTTCTACCAGGTCGTGCACGGTGACGCCTTCAGCACTTACCCACCCACCTGGTTGAACGAGGGTCTCGCCCAGTATTTCGAGTTCTTTCCCCCAGATGCCACCCTGCGGCGCGTGGAGGAGGCTGCCCGAAGCGGCGAGTTGATTCCCTTGCGCCTGGCCACCGGCAGTTTCTCCGGCGATGAGGAGCGCGTCGCCCTGCTCTACGCGGAAAGCCTGAGCGCGGTGACTTTCCTGTTCGAGCGTTGGGGCAGCGAGGGGATGAGCCGCCTGCTGGCCGCCTTCCGCGCCGGCAGCAACACCGACGAGGCCCTGCTGGAGGCGACCGGCCTGAACTTCGAGGAGTTCCAACAGGCCTGGTGGGAATGGCTGGGCCAGAAAGCCGGCACCTATCCCACCCCCATCCCCAACGCTACCGGCGCCACACCACGCCCGCCCGACCAGCGCCCCACCGTCCCTCCACGGCCCACCAGCGCACCACTTGCGCCATCCCCCGCCCCCGCGCTTCCCTGCCTGCCCTGCGCCGGTGCGGCGGGACTCATGACGCTCGGCCTGGTCATCCGGCTCCGCTGTTCGCGGAGCGGAGGTTGGGCGCACGAGACGAGCCTGACCACAGGAGAATGCCGGTGAAGAGCCACATCTCTGTCATCTTGCTGACGCTGGCGACCCTCTCTTCCTGCTGCCTGCTCTCGCTGTTTGGGGTCGGGCCGCTGGAGAACGGCACCGTCGCGCCGGATTTCACCCTCACCAGCCTGGAAGGGGCCGACATCTCCCTCTCCAACTACGCCGGGCGTCCTGTCCTGCTCGACTTCTGGAGTCCCTCTTGACCTCCCTGCCTGGAAGAGCTGCCGGTCCTGGCAGCCCTGGAAGAGGAGTTCGCTGATGAGCATCTGGTGCTGATCACCATCTGCATGGGTTCCGCCGATGATGCGCACCGGGCGCTGGACGATGCCGAGGTTTCTCTGCTGACCGTCCTGGACGAGAACGGCAGGGCCTCCAGTGCCTACCGCGTCGGCGGCACACCCACCCTCTACCTGATCGCCGCTGACGGCACGATCCTGATGAGTGACATCGGCTACGGCACAGGTACGGAAGAGCACCTGCGCCAGGAGATTCAACGCCTGCTCAGGTGACGTCAGGTGACAGGCACCTGATAGGTGCCTGTCACCTGGCAACTCACCTGGCACCGCCCGACAAACGGAGGTTCACGATGTCCCATATGACGCCTCACCCTGGCCTGCTGAAGGCGCTGGGCGACGGGATGACCCCCAAGTTCCTGGCCACCCGCTCCGCCGAAGGCGTCCCCAACGTCGTGCCCGTGACATCTATCATGCCCGCCGGGGATATGGAGGATCGCCTCATCTTCGGCAACTTCCTGCTGCGCAAGTCCGTGGGCAACCTGGAGGCCGACCCGCGCGTGGGCATCCTGGTCATCACCACGGCGTTGGAGGGGTGGACGCTGCAGGGGAACTTCGCAGGGTGGCAGCGGACAGGGCCGTATGTCGAAGCGATCATGAACACCGACCTGCTGCGCTACAACGCCTACACCGGCATCCGCAACGCGGGCATCATCGAGGTGCGGGGAGTGCAGCGCCACTTCCGCCTCTCGAAGCTGCGTGTGCTGGGGGACTACCTGCTGGCGCGGCTGGTCGCCCGTCCGTCCGCGCTGCCGGCAGATGCTGTGACGATGCCGCCGGTGGTGCGTCAGCACTTCTCGCCGCTCTCGGCGGTGCGGGTGCTGGCCTTCCTGGACGATGAGGGCTACCCCGTCGTGGTGCCGCTGCTTTCGCTACAGCCGGCGGGGGCGCAGGCGATGGTCTGTGCGCAGGGACTGGCCGCCGAGGCGCTCCAGGGGCTGGCCGCCGACACGCCCGTGGCCGCGTCGCTGCTCACCTTCGGCGCGGTCTCCTTCCAGGTCCACGGTCGCTGGCTGGGCAGCCAGCGGCGGCTCGGTGCGCCTGTGGGGGCGCTGGCGGTCACCGCTGTCTATGCCGGCGGCCCGCCAATCCCCGGCCGGCAGGTAGCCTAGCCCGGGAACCGGCCCAATCCCAGAAAGAGCGTACGATGGAAGATCTCAGCGGTCGGCAACTGGGTCCGTATCGGGTCATCGCTCCGCTTGGCGAGGGCGGGATGGCTGCGGTCTACAAGGCCTTCCAGCCCAGCATGGACCGCATCGTCGCCCTCAAGATCCTGCCGCGCCACTACGCCGCCGAGCCCGGCTTCGCCCGGCGCTTCGCGCAGGAGGCGCGGGTCATCGCCAGCCTGGAGCACCCCCACATCCTTCCGGTGTACGACTACGGCGAGGCCGATGGCTACACCTACCTGGTGATGCGCTACGTCGAGGGCGGCACCCTGGCCGATCGCCTGAAGGGCCGGCCTCTCCCGCTCCCGGAAGCCCGCCGCATCCTCTCCCAACTCGCCGCCGCGCTGGATTATGCCCACTCCCGCTCGGTCGTCCACCGCGACGTGAAGCCCAGCAACGTGCTGATGGACGAGCAGGGGAACTGCCTGCTGAGCGATTTCGGCATCGCCAAGATGCTGGAGGGGACCAGTCACATCACCGCCACCGGCGACTTTCTTGGCACGCCTGCCTACGCCTCGCCGGAGCAGGCCCTGGGCCAGCCTCTGGACGGGCGGAGCGATGTCTACTCGCTGGGCGTGATCCTCTACGAGATGCTGACCGGCCGCCCCCCCTTCCTGGCTGAGACGCCGATGGCCGTGTTGGTCAAGCACATCCACGACCCACTGCCCCTGCCGCGCATCCTCAACCCCGCTATGCCGGAGAGCGTCGAAAGGATCATCCTCAAGGCGCTGGCCAAGCGGCCGGAGGACCGCTACCAGACAGCCGGGGAACTGGCCCAGGCGCTGGCCGCGGTGGAGGTGGCAGAGACGGCAGGTGAGGCGGCCACCCGCCCGGTTCCCCGCCGCGCACCCACTCGCCGTCTCCCGGCCTGGGGCTACGCGCTGCTGGCCCTTCTGGCCGTGGCGTGCCTGCTGGCAGCGTTGCTGCTGGGCGGCAGCGTGCTGATCTCCCTTTACAACCGCCTTTCGGGCACGCCTGTCGTCTCCCCCACCACCGCCCCCACCGTGCCCGCTGTCATCCCAGAGGTCTCCTCCGTCCAGCGGTTCTATCTGGGTGAAGAGGGGGTGCTCACCGTGGAGCCGCCGCCAGCAAACACCAGTTCCTACATGGAATGCACCTGGCAGTGCGTCCAGACCTGGGCGTTCACGCTGACCCATCCCCTGGACGGCGACACGTACAGTTATTCTCTTCCCGGTATCCGCGGACGGTACAACGTGCGCCTGCTGCTGCGCCTGCGTGACGGTCAGGAGAGGTTGCTGGCGGAGTGGCAGGGCCGCGAGGGGGAGGACAACGGCATCGCCCGTGGTCCTGCCCTGGACGGCCGACCTGGCGACGTCCTCTTCCTCGAAGTGAGCCTGCCCAGCGGCGGCACGGTCTGCCTGAACGACCGTGGGCGCAACTCCTTCATCGCGGTCGGCTTCTTGACGGAGGAGACCCCTCTTATCCCGACCTCTACTCCTGCCTCCTCCGCTGCCGTCCCGGTGCACACCGCCCCGCACCCCGTGCTGGCCGCCGGCCCTGCCGCCCTCTACCTGGCCTGGGCCGACACAAGCAGCGGCTCATGGGAGGTCCACGCCGCCCGCTCGACTGACGGCGGCCTTACCTTCACCCCGCTGGCGGCGGTGAACCCTCAGGCGCCCACCCCCGGGCGCGGCTACCCTGCGCTGGCCGTGGCTCCCGACGGCCGCGTCTACATCGCCTGGGAGGACTGGCGCTACGGCAGCGGGGACATCTTCTGCGCCCGTTCCGACGATGGGCTCACCTTCGCGCCCGCTGTACTCGTCAGTGTCGACATCGGCAGTGCAGAGCAGGGCCACCCGGCGCTGGCCGCCGGGCGGGACGGCCTGGTCGTCCTGGCCTGGCAGGACCGTCGCGACGGGGATTGGGACATCTACACGGCCCGTTCATCCGACGGTTGCGCCTCTTTCGGCGTCAACGTGCGCGTCAACGACCCCGCCGGCGGCCAGCAGGTAGACCCGGTCATCGGCGTGGATGGGCAGGGCCGCGTCCACGTGGCCTGGGCCGACGACCGCTCGGGCGCCTGGGCCATCCGATACGCCGTCGACGCAGGGGGCGGCTTTGGCGCAGACCGGGTCGTGGGCAGCGGCCTGGTGGCTGACCTGAGCGACGAACTCCCTGCCCTGGCGATGGGGCCTCGCGGTCACGTCCATCTGGCCTGGAGCAACGCCTATATTCGCCACCCCACCTACAACGCGCTCCTCTATCTGCCCGTCTACGCCCTCTCCGCCGACGGCGGGGCGACCTTCACCGACCCGCGGCAGGTGGGTGAGGGCTATCGGTACGTCTCCGTCCGCCCGACCGAGGTTAGCCTGACCGCTGACGGCACCACCATCTATGTGGCCCTCACCACCTACAGCCCGCGCGATGGGAGTTGGGTGTGGTTCTACCGCTCCGACGACGGCGGGCGCACCTTCAGCGCCGGGGTCGGGGTGGCGCAGGCGGATGGAGACGTGTTGCACACCCCCACGGTCGCTGTGGACGGCGCGGGTCGCATCCACGTGGCCTGGGCGCATCAGCGCGGCGACGAGTGGGATGTCTACATCGCCCATTCCACCGACGGCGGGATGACCTTCACGCCGGGGCAACTGGCCGCCGGAGGGTGAGAGACCAGGAAGGGGCAATGAAACGCAACCCGCTCATAGCCCTAAGCGCAGTGACGCTCCTTGTCCTCCTGGCCTGCGGCGGCGCGCCTTCCTCTTCTCCCACTGCCGCCTCAACCTATGCCCAGTCACCGCCCGAACTGGGCGGTTGCACTGTCTTCCCCGCCGACAATGTGTGGAATATGCGTGTGGACGGCCTGCCGGCGGACCCCCAATCCGACCTCTACATTGCTGCCATCGGGGCCGACGCGCCCGTTCACCCCGACTTTGGCTCCGGTGACTGGCCGCCTGGCTCTGGCGCGCCCATCGGCATCCCTTACGTCATCGTCCCCTCCTCCCAACAACCGGTGACCGTCACCTTTGTCGCCTACGGCGATGAGAGCGACCCCGGCCCCTACCCCATCCCACCCAACGCGCCCATCGAGGGCGGCCCACAGGCGGAAGGCGACCGGCATGTGCTGGTGCTTCAGGAAGAGACCTGCCTCCTATATGAACTTTACGCCGCCTACCCACAACCGGACGGCTCGTGGGAGGCCGACTCCGGGGCGCGGTTCGACCTGAACAGCAACAACCTGCGGCCTGCCGGTTGGACCTCCGCCGATGCCGCCGGCCTGCCCATCTTGCCGGGACTGGTCCGCTACGACGAGGTGGTCAGCGGCGAGATCCGCCATGCCCTGCGCTTCACCGCCCCGCAGACGCGCCGCGCCTACGTCTGGCCCGCTCGCCACTACGCATCCAGTCTCACCGGCGCGCAGTACCCGCCGATGGGCCAGCGCTTCCGTCTGCGCCGCGACTTCGACCTTGGTGGCTTCTCGCCAGAGGTCCAGGTGATCCTGCGCGCGCTGCAGCGTTACGGCATGATCCTGGCTGACAACGGCGCTCCGTGGTACGTCTCCGGCGCGCCGGACGAGCGATGGGACAACGATACCCTGGTCAACGAACTGCGCCAGGTCACCGGCGCCGATTTCGAGGCGGTAGATGTGTCGCCGTGGATGGTGGACCCGGACTCGGCGCAGGTCTGGGTGCCCTCTGCCAGGCTCTACCTGCCGCTGGCCCGCTCGCACGGTTAGGGCTGCTCTGGTTTGGGCCGCCTCTGGCCAGGGGACCCTGCAGGCTTTCGTAGCATCTGTGGCCGTATGCACAGGCTGAACACATACGCGATGTCTACAGACAAGGAGTGAGATATGATCGCTATTACCAACGGCAAAGTGATGACCATCACGCAGGGCACATTCGAGCGCGGCACGGTATTGGTCGAGGGCGGGCGCATCGTCGCCGTGGGCGAACGGGTGGAAATCCCCGAGGACGCCGAGATCTACGACGCCACCGGCAAGGTGGTGCTGCCCGGCCTGATTGACGCCCACTGCCATGTGGGAGTCTTCGCCGACGGCGTGGGTTGGGAGCACGCCGACGGCAACGAGATGACCGACCCCATCACCCCGCACCTGCGGGCGTTGGACGCGCTCCATCCGGAAGACCCCGCCTTCCCCGAACTGGTGGCCGCCGGCGTGACGACGGTGCTCACCGGCCCCGGCAGCGGCAACCTCATCGGCGGGCAGTGGGTCTGCGTGAAGACCATGCCCCGGCCCAGCGTCGAACAGATGGTGCTGCTGGAGCCGGCGGGGATGAAGATGGCCCTCGGCGAGAACCCCAAGCGGGTCTACGGCGAGCAGAAGAAGACCCCCTCCACCCGCATGGGCAATGCCGCTGCCCTGCGCGCCGCGCTGGTGGAGGCGCAGAACTACCTGGACAAGTGGAGCCGCTACCACCGGGAACTGGAGGAGTACCAGGACAAGGCAACCGCGGGGGACGAGAAGGCCAAACCGCCGACCCCACCGGAACGCGACCTGAAGTTGGAGGCGCTGGGTCGGGTGCTGCGCCGGGAGATGAAGGCGCGCGTCCACGCCCATCGCGCCGACGACATGCTCACCGCCATCCGCATCGCCGAGGAGTTCAACCTCGACCTGACCCTGGAACACGCCACCGAGGGGTACAAGATCGCCGACATCCTGGCCGCCAAGCGCATCCCCGTCACTGCCGGCCCGATCCTCTTCTCCCGCGTGAAGTACGAACTGCGCGACATGACCCCCAGGAACCCCGGCCTGATGGCCCGCGCGGGGGTCAAAGTGGCCATCCAGACCGACGAGATGTCGGCAGTGAAGTACCTGACCATCAACGCGGCACTGGCGGTACGCGAGGGCATGCCGGAGGAGGAGGCGCTGAAGGCCATCACCATCAACGCCGCCGAGATCATCGGCGTGGAACGCCGCGTGGGCAGCCTGGAGGTGGGGAAGGACGCCGACATCGTCGTCTTCAGCGGCCACCCGCTCGACTACCGCACCGTCGCCGAACTGGTGCTGGTGGATGGGCAGGTCGCCTACCGACGGGAGACGCAGGCGTAAGGAGGGGGCATGCTCGACCTGATCAAGAAACGGCGCAGCATCCGCAAGTACACCGCTGAGCCGGTGTCGGATGAGGAGATCCGCATACTCCTGGAAGCGGCCATGGCCGCGCCGTCGGCGAACAACGAGCAGTCATGGGAGTTCGTCGTTGTGAAGGATGCCGCCATGCGCCGCACGCTCGCCGAAACCCACACCTGGAGCCATATGTGCGCTGGGGCGCCGGTGGTCTTTGTCGTCTGCGGGCGGACGGAGCAGCGGCACTGGGTGGAAGACACCAGCGCGGCGACGGAGAACCTGCTGCTGGCCGCTGCCGGGCTGGGCCTGGGGGCGGTCTGGATCGGGATCTACCCGGACCCGCAGCGCGAAGCGCATGTGCGGGCGGCGCTGGACATTCCGCCCGAGGTGAGCATCCTCTGCCTGGTGCCGGTGGGCCGCCCGGCGGAGTCAAAACCCCCGCGCACCCAGTACGACGAGCGCAAGGTGCACCGCGAAAGGTGGTAGGGGGTGATCGGCTGCCACGAATGGCACGAATTGGACAGAGGATTCGTGCAATTCGTGCCATTCGTGGCAAAGGCCCTGCACCTCACAGCGCCCTGGTCGCGTTAGCCGCCAGCAACGGCTGCAGGCGACGATACTCCGCGGAGGCGGCGTAGCGGCGCAACTGTTCGATGCGCCGGCCCATCATCGGATGGGTCGAGAGCACCTCGCCCAGGCTGCTCAAGGGGTCGTCATCCTCGGCCTGGATGTACCGCAGCGCCCGCTCCAGGTCCACACTACGCCCTCTCTCCCCCAGCGCCAGGCGCACCAGCGCCGAGATCGCCTTCTCAGGTCGCCCGCAGGCCAACAACCCCGCCCGGTCGGCTGAGTACTCGCAGGCGCGGTTCCACCACAGGAAAGCCGCCGCCAGGAGCGCCGAGGCGGCGAAGGGGCTCGGAATGCCCGCCATCCCGCCGATCAGCGAGTTGAGCCAGGTGTGGCCCAGGCGGACATGCCCCAGTTCGTGCCCCACGACGAAGGCCACCTCGTCCCGATCCAGCACCTCCAACAGGCCCGAGTTGAGCACCACCACCTGCGGCGGCACCAGGCCGAAGGTGTAGGCGTTGAGCGTGCGATCGCGGACCACGAAGACCTTCACCGGCCCGGTCTGCAGGCGGGCAGCGACCTCGGTCACCAGGGCGTGCAGTTCGGGGGCGTGCCGCGGCGTGACCGGCAGTCCATGCTCCACCAGCGCCTGGTGCTGGGCGCGAGTCATCAGGTAGGACAGCACCACCGCGCCTGCGACGAAGACCGCGCTCAGGCAGACGGTGGCGGTAGCGGTGACGGCGATGACGATGCAAACCAGCAGCAGGGTGATCGCCAGGATCAGCCCCTCGTTGGGGTAACGGTAGGCCGTGGTATTGAAGGGTCGTCGCGCAGCGATGGTGCACCTCCCTGTGCCGTTCCAAAGGTGCCAGGCACCTTCCAGGTACCTGCCACTTCAGGCCTTCGCGGTCGCCCCGGCATTGGGATGCCGGGGCTACGGCGTTGAAGGGCTACGGCCTTCGGGCCTCCGCGTGAGACACCGCCATTGTACTCCCTGCCGCCCCGGCATTGGGATGCCGGGGCTACGGCGTTGAAGGGCTATGGCCTTGAAGGGCTGCGGCCTCCAGGGGCTACGACCTTCAGGCCTCCGCAGGAGACACCGTCATTGTACCCGCTCCCGTGCCGGTCGTCAACTGAGTCTGGAGGTGCCAGGGGGTGCCTGGCCCCCCCTGGTATCCGGTTTGCCTCGCATCCCGGTTTGTGTTACACTCCGAACAGATGAAAGTAACACGAGATTCCTCCCACCTCATCGGCGGAGCCGCGGTCGTCGCGCTGATGTTGGCCGCGGTCTTGATCTTCCTCAGCCTGCGCCCGATAGCGCCTTCCCCTGGCGAGGAGATCGCCTTGCAGAACCCGCCAGGTGGGGCGGGACACCTGACTGTCGGCCAACGGGGGGCGCAACCTCCTCTCACCCCAGGCGGCACACCGACTCCCGCCTACCCCGGCGTCTACGATGCCACTCCCACACCCAACCCAACCCCGACGGGCCGGCCCGACCCCACCCGCTCCCAGGTCTACGAAGTGCAGACCGGCGACACGCTGAGCGGCATCGCCTACGCCTTCGACTGCACGGTGGACGAGATCGCCGCCGCCAACGGCCTCACTGGCGACGCCATCTGGCCCGGCCAACGGCTGACCATCCCCGTCGGTGCCAGCCAGTTCGGCCCGGCGGTCAAACTCCTGCCCGATAGCGAACTGGTCTACGGCCCCGCCTACATCCATTTCGACCTGGAGGGCTTCGTCGCCGCGCAGTCCGGCTACCTGGCCGGCTACACTCAGGAAGTGGAGGGACACACGCTGACCGGCGCCGAGATCGTGCGCCTGGTGGCGCAGCGGTACAGCGTGGGTCCGCGCGTGTTGCTGGCGCTGTTGGAACTGCGCGCCGGCTGGGTCACCGATCCCGACCCGCCCGCCGACACCCTCGAACATCCGGTGACGGTCAACCCGGGCACCCAGGCGGGGCTGTTCGAGCAGCTGAGTTGGACGGCAGCGGAACTGAACAGCGGTTACTATGGCTGGAAGTACGGCGACTGGACGGTCATCCACCTGGCCGACGGCAGCCGCATGGGCATCTCACCGGGCCTGAATGCCGGCACGGTGGCCGTGCAGAGCCTTCTGGGACAGTTATTCTATGGCGCAGAGTGGACGGCGGCGGTGGGACCGGACGGCTTCGCCGCCACTTACCAGCGTCTCTTTGGCAACCCCTTCGCCTATGGGGTGGAGCCGCTGCTGCCGCCGGGGCTGACGCAGCCCGAACTCCGCCTGCCGTGGCCGGAGGGGGAGACCTGGTACCTGACGGGTGGTCCCCATGGTGGCTGGGGGCGTGGCAGTGGCTGGGCGGCGCTCGATTTCGCCCCCGCCGACGAGTTAGGCTGCACCGTCACCGCCGACTGGGTCACTGCCGCCGCGCCGGGCCTGGTCCTGCGCAGCGACTACGGCGAGGTGGTGGTGGATCTGGACGGCGACGGTTACGAGCAGAGCGGCTGGGTGCTCACGTATATGCACATCGCGGCGCAGGACCGGGTGGAGGCCAGCACGTGGCTGGAGCAAGGCCAGGCTATCGGCCATCCGTCGTGTGAGGGCGGCTACGCTGACGCCACCCATCTCCACTTCGCCCGGCGCTATAATGGGGAGTGGCTGCCCGCAGGCAGCGGTCCGCTCCCGCTGGTGCTGTCCGGCTGGACCGCGGAGCAGGCTGACCAGGAGTATGACGGGCGGATGGTGCGCGGGGGGCAGGTGCGCGAGGCCTGTCAATGCGCTGTAGACGAGATCAACGGTCTCCTTTCCGACAACACCCCCCGGTGACCTCAGATGACGGACACCTGCGAGGTGCCTGTTACCTTCGTAAGACGGGTTGCCCGTTCGCCAGTTTGTGGTATAATCCGCCTTCGCCCCATGGGGCAACCGTCTGCGAGGTAACAGTGCGATGAACCTGGTTGAGTCTCTGGAGCGACAACTGGAAGCCAATCCCAACATCCCCCACATACGGCCGGGGGATACCGTTCGTGTGCATGCCCGTATTGTCGAAGGGGATCGGGAGCGGGTGCAGGTTTTTCAGGGCACGGTCATCCGCGTGCGCAAAGGCGGCGCGGCGGCCAACTTCACCGTTCGGCGTGTCGCCTCCCACGGCATCGGGGTCGAGCGGACGTTCCCTCTGTACTCTCCGCGCCTGGAGAAGGTGGAAGTGACCCGGCAGGCCAAGGCCCGTCGTTCCCGGCTGTATTTCCTGCGCGAGCGACGCGGCAAGGCCGCCCGCATGAAGGAACAGCGCCCATAGGGGGCGGTTTACTGCGTCCCTACACGGTTCCCTGTGCGGTTGCCTCCCAATCCCGGCAGCCCACTGCCTTCCAGTGCTGGGCGCGGTCAAGAGACCGTGCCCAGCATCGTGTTGTTTGACGGTCTCCCTTACCCATGTGCCTGCCCGGATTGCCGTGGGGCGGCACCCCAAAGCCGCCTGCCGAGGCACAGAGATGCGCCAGCGCACGGGGGTGCGCTGGCTACGGGGCTGTTCGAGCAGGCTCCAGGAGGGAGGTTGCCCGGTGGTGCGGCTGGGGAGGAGCGGCATGCGAGTGGTGATGATCGGCCCCTTCGGCCTGCGCCCGCGCGGCACGATGGCCGTGCGTGCGCTGCCGATGGCGCGTGCGCTGTCGGCACGGGGGTACACCGTCACCGTGCTGCTCCCCCCCTGGCAGAACCCCGAAGACGCCGGACAGCATTGGGACGAGGAAGGCGTGACGGTCGAGAACATTCCTCTTCCTCCGCCTCTGCCGCTCTTCTTCCACCTGGCGACTGCCCTGCGGCTGGCCCGACGCGCCCTGGCGTTGGAGCCGGACGTTGTGCATGCCTTCAAACCTAAGGCCTACAGCGGGCTGGCGCACTGGTTGTTGACCTGCCTCCCGCGTGGTCGGCGCCCGCCGGTGGTGGTGGATAGCGACGACTGGGAGGGGGCCGGCGGGTGGAACGACGTCGTCCATCCTGTGACCGGCCGTCGCCTCTACTCCGCCCCTCAGCGTCGCTTCTTCGTCTGGCAGGAGCGGTGGGGGCTGACCCATGCCGACGCCATCACCGTCGCCAGCCGGACCCTCTACGGCCTGACCCTTGGGTTGGGTGTCCCCGAAAGTCACCTCTTCTATGTCCCGAACGGCGTCGCAGAGGTCAAGGCCACAGGCCCGACCCCGTACCGGGAGGCCAAAGACCTGCTCCTCTACACCCGCTTCTTCGAGTTCCCCGCCCGCCGTGTGGTGGAGATCCTGCGCCGGGTTCGGGAGCGCCTGCCGCAGGTGAGGCTGCGGGTGGTGGGACAGGGGCTGTTCGGAGAGGAAGCCGTGCTGCTGGAAGAGGCCCGTCGTGCCGGACTGGAGGCGGCGATAGACCTGGTGGGGTGGGTGGAGCCGCAGCGGCTACCGGAGACCTTCGCGCGGGCGGCGGTGGCGCTCTACCCCTTCGATGACACGCTCCTCAATCGCGCCAAGTGTCCGGTCAAACTACTGGACCTGCTGGCGGCGGGGGTGCCGGTGGTCGCCGAGGGGGTGGGGGAGATCCGCCAGGCCATCCGCCACGGCGAGACCGGCTGGCTGGTGGAGCCGGGGGACGAGGCGGGGTTCGCTGCGGCGGTGGTGCGCTTGCTCGAAGACCCCGCACTGCGTGACAGGCTGGGGCAGGCCGCGGCTCAGGACATCCGGCTGCGCCGTTCCTGGAGCCATCTGGTGGAGACGGTCGAGCAGGCCTATCAGGCGGCAGGCCATTTCATGCGGCAAGGGGTATGAGGTCACTGCTCAATCGCTGGGGTCCGCCGCTGGCCTGGATGGGGCTGATCTTCTTCCTGTCCTCTCAGCCCGACCTGCCCAGCGCCCCCGAAGCCTGGCTGGACCTGCTGCTCAAGAAGGGCGCGCATGCGTTGGCCTTCGGGGTGCTGGCCTGGCTCTACCTGCGGGCGCTGCGCGGCCCTGCGGCTCCATCCGACCGGTTGCGGCTGCTCAGTCTGGCGCTGGCAGTGGTCTACGCCATCAGCGACGAGGCCCATCAGTCCTTCGTGCCGGGGCGCACGCCGCGCGCGGCGGATGTCCTCATTGACACGCTGGGAGCGGTGTCGGTGCTGCTGTTGGGGCGTTACTGGCCTCCGGCGCGTCCTCCCGCTCCTCGATGACGATGGGGCCAAAGAGCTTCTCCTGCCACACCCGCACCCGGTCCCGCTTGAGCAACTCCAGCACGGCCAGCAGGGTGACGATGACCTCCACCCGGCTGGCAGCGTTGGACAGCAGTTCGAGGAATTGGACGCGTCTCTGTTGTTTCAGGCGCTGCCTGATGTACTCTATCTGTTTGGCCACGGTGAGGGTCGGTGGAAGGACTGCAGCAGGGGCGGGGGGCTTCGCGTTGAGCGCCTCCTGCGCTGCGGTCAGCAGATCGGCCAGGGTCACCCCGCTCAGGTCGAACGGCGGCGGGGGGAGCGGGGCCAGGCTCAGCCGCAGGTAAGCCCGCTGGCCCTCCTCGTCCCGTTGGGCCAGCATCTGCGCCACGCGCTTGAAACGGCGATACTCCTCCAACTGGTGGATCAGATCGGCGGCCACGTCCTCCTCCGGCGTTGTTCCGTCGGAGGGGGGGCGGGGCAACAGCACCTGGCTCTTGACCCATACCAGTTTGGCCCCGATGACCAGGAACCCGCTCAGGTCGGCGATGCACCAGCGCCCCAGTTGCTCGATGACCGCCAGGTACTGGTCTGCCACTTGAGCCAGCGAGATGGCCGTGATGTCCAGTTCCTCGCGCTCGATGAGCAGCAGCAGCAGGTCAAGCGGACCTTCAAAGGCAGGCAATTGGATGGTGGGGGTGGTCAGAAACATCGGCTCCCTGCGAGCATGTCACTCCCCTGCGGGCTCCAGGAGGACAACTGCGAGTTGTTGTCCTGCCTGGGACACACCCGAACGGGATTCCCCATTGACAACAGGCCAAAACCGCGTTATATTAGAGGGCGCAAAGCGGCTTACCAAAACTACTCCCTATGGAGGAGCGAGATGTCACGTTGCCCGGAATGCAATGCGTTGCTCTCACTCCCGCCCGAACTGGGCCTCTACGACCGCATCTATTGTGAGGAATGCGGTGCGCTTCTGGAGGTCGTCAGCCTCACTCCTCTTGAGCTGGAATACGTAGAGGATTTTGACGAGCTGGACGAAGAAGACCTGGATTGGGAAGACGAAGAGTTTGAGGAGGAGGAGTTCGAGGAGGACCTCGACGAAGACGAATGGTGAAGGTCCTCCTCTCGGTCAGACCAGGAAAATCGCCAGCACGATCATGATGACGAGTATAGCGGCGGCGATGATGCCGATGCGCTTCAGATCGGCAGCGACGTAGCGGTACTCCTGGCTCAGGTCTGGTAGACTGGCAGCCTTTCGCGGGTCGGGCCTGCTCGCGGCAGCGCGTACGGGAGCGGGTTCGGCCTTTTTGATTTTCTCCTCGGCGCTGCCCGGCTGCACCATCTGCGCAGCCGTCAGGCGCGGCCCCTGCGAACGACGCTGGCTCCGGCGTGATTTCTTGCTCATTCTCTCTTACTCCGTTCAAGGAATCAAGGTTGCAGTTCGGCGATAACGACGATGCGATGGGAGTCAATCCCGTAAGGATAGCAGGAGATCAGTGTCAGCACTGGCGTGCTGGTCGGATACATCACGCTCACCTCAGTAGGCACGATGATCCGCTGCTGAGTGACGATGTAACGGAACATCTGGCTGGCGGTGTAGACTTCGATCACGTCCCCCAACTGTACGTCCGGCAGGTCACGGAAGATCTCCCCGTAGATGTCGTTATGCGCCGAGATGACACAGTTGCCGCGCTCGCCCGGGTTGGCCGAGCCAATGTGGTGGCCTGCCCCCCGCTGCAGGCTCTCCCAGTCATCCCCCTCCACAACCGGCGCGTCCACTCCGATGGACGGGATGCGGATGCGCACGGCCTGCTGCGGGCCGGGAGTGGGCACCGGCAACGGCGTGATCGCCGCCACCAGGTCGCGCAGGTGAGCCGGGACCTCCGCCGGCGCGGGGGTGCTGTTCGGCTGCGGCGGGACGTGACCGCCAGGCAGGATGGCCACCTGGATGAGCGGGGTGGCCGTCGGGCTGGCGATGGGCTGAGGTAACTGTCCCTGTTGTCCCAGCCGGGCCTGCCGGTTCAGTTCGTTCAACGTGCTCAGCGTGGCCAGCAGGGCGATCAGCAACCCGACCGTCGCCGCGATCTCCAGGATCAGCAGGCTCTTGTCCCGCAGCCAGTCCCAGCGGATCGGCCGCCGCGGACGGGCCGGCCGAGGCTCGGGCTCCTCGTCCACCGCCCGGGCGCGAAAGCCCGCTGTCGCTCCCTCTTCCTGGAAGCGCAGGTGCTCGTCGGGCAACGGCGGCGGCGACGGTTCTGTCGGCTCCGGGGCCAGCGGGTCCGTCGCCGGCATTGACCCCTTCAGGCGGCGCAGCCGTTCCAGCCGCGCCTGCGCCCGGCGGATACGGAGGATCTCCTCCAGTTCCTCTATCGAAAGTTCATCAACCGTGCGACGGTCCTTCATCGCGGGGGCCATTCTACACCGGGAGAGCGCCCCTGTCAACCGAAAGTTGCACATTGACCAGAGTTGGTGTACAATGACTCCCAGAGACCAACATGAACCGACTGGCAATCACCACGCGAGAGTTAGACATTTCCCGACATGTCGCTCTCGCTTCTCAATATCAGACGGGCATCGAGCTCCAGGTTTACGGCTACAACCCCGATCTGCTGGATGGCGACTGGCGCTCCCTTGTGGCAAGCCATCGGGAAGCGTTGCGCGGCTTTACCGGAGAGATCGCCCTGCATGGCGCTTTCTACGATATGAACAGCGCCAGCGCGGACTCGCGGATCACGGCCCTGACGGTGGAGCGCTATCGGGCAAGCCTGCGAGTCGCTGCGGAGTTGGGCGCTCGCCACACCGTTTTCCACGCCAACTATCTCCCCTTCATCCAACATCCCTCCTACCTGCCGGAATGGACGCGCAAACAGGTGGCTTTCTGGGACGCACTGACCGAGGAGGCCCGCCGCCTGGGGTTGATCATCGCCCTGGAGAACATGTGGGAGCCGGAGCCGGACATCATCGCCGCCGTGCTCGAAGAAGTCAACTCCCCCCACCTCCGCGCCTGTCTGGATATCGGCCACGTTTACCTCTATTCGAACTCGCTGCCGTTTCCAGACTGGCTGAAGCGCCTGGGGAACTGGGTCGTCCATGTTCACGCCAACAACCATCGCGGGCATTACGACGAGCATCTGCCGTTGGACGTGGAGGGCGGCGCTGTTGACTACAGCGCTGTCCTGCCGTTGTTGAGCGAACTGCCTTCTCCCCCTCTGGTCAGCCTGGAGATGGAGCACACCGAGGACCTGGAGCGCAGCCTGCGCTACCTGGGACGCTGACCCTCACTTCGTTCTCTTCCGCTTCCGACATCACTCGCACCTGAATCGGTAACACAGGCCGCTGCCGTGTCCTCTTGACTGGATGTCAGGAGGTGAGAGATGCGTAAATCCCGTCTGGTCGTCTTGGTGGGATTGGCCCTGATGGTTACCGCCGCGCTGGCCTGCGGCCCGGCAGCCACGGAAACGCCGCCCATTGCGCCCACCATCACCATGCCGCCCGAGGTGGGAGGGATCACGCCAACGGTGTCCCCCCCCGAACCGACCAGCACCACCCCTCCCGATGTATACGGTCCTGGCGGCTGTGCCTTCAACGCCGCCTTTGTTGCCGATATGACCGTGCCCGATAACACCCCCTTCGCGCCGGGAACCCCTTTCGTCAAGACCTGGCGGTTGCGCAACAGCGGCACCTGCGCCTGGGAGGCGGGGACGATGCTGGTCTTCATTTCCGGCGACGCATTGGGCGGGCCGACCGGCGTGGCTGTGGGAGCCGTCGCCCCTGGCGCGACGACCGACGTCAGCGTCAACCTGACGGCCCCTTCTTCCCCCGGCACCTACAAGGGCAACTGGCAACTGCAGCGGCCTGATGGCACCCGCTTCGGCGCGGTCGTCTACGTCCAGATCGTCGTCGCCGTCACGCCGACCGTCCCGCCCGCTGGCTTGCCCGATCTGCGGGTCACCGACCTCACCTTCGACCCGACCACCCCCACCGCAGGTACGCCGTTCCACGTCCGTGCCGTGCTGCACAACAGCGGCTCTACCGCCCTGTCCAACGTAACCGTGCGGATCGAGAACCGCCTGCCCACCCCTCACACCACCTGCTACTACCCCTCGACGTTCAACACCCTCTATCAAACCACGGTGAGCCTGAACCCCGGACAATCCCTGCCGGTGGACTACCTGGTCACCATCAACGAAGTCTGGCATCACTTCGTCTGCATCAAGATAGACCCCGATGACGTGATCGCCGAGACGAACGAGGACAACAACGCGCAAGGACAGGAAGTCTCGGTGGAGTCGGGAGAATGTACCACCATGGACCCCTTCCTGGAGCCAGTCGTGAGCGTGGCCAGCGGCTTCGGCGTCAACCCGGGCTGTCCCACCGCTTCCTCCATCTCCGTCTACGGGGCCTTCCAGAAATTCGAGACCAACCCTGAGAATCCCAACCCGCACGCCCGGATGGGAGCCTTCATGATCTGGCGGTCGGACACCCGGAGAATCTACGCCCTGGGATTCGGGAGCGAGTCCGGTTACCCGACGCAGAACGGGAGATGGCTCAGTTCCTACAACGACCTGTGGGACGAGAGCCAGCCGTCGGTGCACCCCGACTGCGCCTCGATGACCGCGCCGACCGGCTACCAGTTGCCCGTGCGTGGCTTCGGCAAGGTCTGGTGTGAGAATGGTCTGTGGGCCTCCGACCGGTTGGGCTGGCCGCGCGACCGGGAGTGGGCGGTGAGCCTGTTGCTGCAGCCCACCCAGAACGGCTGGCTGATCCGGGTCATTGATTACCCGGACGGCTATGACTATGTCTTCGCCCTGGATCTGATGGCCCAGAGGTGGGCTTCCATCGCGGTTGCGCCCTGAACGGGCACGCGAGGGGCAGGTGACGGTCACCTCAGAGGTGACAGACACGAGAGAAGGTGCAAGATGCAGGCGAAACACTGGCTGATCGTCCTGAGCCTGGCCCTGGGGCTGGCTCTCCTCGTCTGGAGCACCAGCCAGCCCGGCCAGGCCGCGCCCGTCTGCGACCGCTATGTGGCCAACGGCGGCAACAACAGCCCTACCAATCAATGTGACGACCCCAACAACCCGTGCAAGAGTGTCCAGTATGCCCTGAGCAGGGCCTCGGCTGGCGAGAGGATCTGCGTGGCCGACCGCGATGACATCGCCGGCGCTTCGACCTACTACGGCACGATCATCATCACCAGGTCCGTAACCCTGGACGGGGCATGGGCGGCTCACCCGAACCCCTTTGGGGGAGGGTGGACCTTCACTTCCGTACCCTGCGCGCCGGAGAACGTGGTCCTGAGCGGGGATGGGACCCAGCGGGTGATCAGCATCACCCATGCCAGCCCCACTATCTTTTGCTTTACCATCACCAACGGCAACGCCGGAGGGGCCACCGATCAGCCCAACCACGGCGGCGGCATCGCCGTGCAGGACGCGGCCCCCATCATCCTCAGCAACATCATCACCGCTAACTATGGCTGCACAACGATGGCCTGCACCGGCTATGGGCGCGGCGGGGGCATCTTCCTGGATACCGTCTCTGCCTCTGCCGTCATCAGCGACAACCTCATCGCCAACAATGTCGCCGACGACGCCACCTGGGGGCAGGGGGGCGGCATCTATCTGGTGAACGCCTCGCCGCAGGTGCTCTCCAACACCATCCGCGCCAACCGCGCCGGCCACTCGGCCGGTGACGGCGGAGGGATCGCGGTGGTCGGCGGCAGCCCGCTCATCGCCGACAACGATTTTCTGCAGAACGTCGCCGGTCAGGGCGTGATGGGCAACGGCGGCGGCATCTATGTCTCCTCCGGCTCGCCGGTGACCATCGAGCGCAACCTCTTCGACGGGAACATCGCGCTGCAGGGGACGGCCAGCGCGGGCCTCTACAGCCGGGGCGGGGGCATCTGTTTCGGCGGCCCTCTTGCTCTCATCCGCGACAATCGTGTCTATGGCAACACCGCCACTACCGGCCCGCGGGGTCTGGGCGGGGGGATGTACCTCTCGCATCTCTCCGCTGCCGCGCTGGTGGCCGGCAACGTCATTTCCGACGGCAACCGCGCCAGTTACGCTGCCAATGGCTATGGCGGCGGCCTCTACCTGGAAGAGTGCGACGCTACGGTGGTGGAGAACCAGATAGTCCGTAACACCGCTTCCTCCGGCGCCCCTGCTGAGGGTGGCGGCATCTACGTCAGCGGCGGGAGCGGGGTACTCCGGGACAATGTCATCGCTGAAAACGATACGGTTGTCTGGGCGCCCGGCGAATGGGCTTACGGCGGCGGGATGGCGCTCCACAACAGCAACGCCCTTGTCCAGGACAACCTGATCGCCCGCAATGAAGCCGCCTGCGGGACCAACGCGCGCGGAGTGGGCGGCGGCGTTTATGTCTGGGCCGGCGCCCCCCGGTTCGTTGGGAACCAGGTCCTGAGCAACACCACCGGCGACGGAGGCGCGGAATGGGGATATGGCGGCGGTTTCTCAATCGGAGGCAGCAACCCCTGGCTGGAGGGCAACATCATCCTGGATAACCGGGCTATCGGCACGAGCGGTGGTGTGGGTGGAGGCGTAGATCTGACGGCAAGCGACATCTTCACCCTGACCAACAACATCGTCGCCCGCAATGGGATCACCACAACTGCCGCGACCAGCGCGCAGGGCAGCGGGGTGGCGATCGCTGGCAGCGGCGGTGTCAATGGCCGCGTGGCGCACAACACTATCGCCGAAAACCGGTTTGGCGACGGCGTGGGGGTCTACGTCGGCGCATCGAGCACGGTGTGGCTGACCAACACCATCATCGTCAGCCAGACGACGGGCATCGTCAATGCCTCGCCGGGGGGCAGCACGGTCACTGCTGACCACACGCTCTTCGAGGACAACGGGGCCAACTATGGGCTGGGGGTTACCAGCACAAACGAAGTGCCCGGACCAGCAGGGCTGGCAGCGGATTACCACCTGACCCTTGGCTCCAACGCTATCAATCATGCCACCCCCCTGGTCTGGGTGGCGTGGGACATGGATGGAGACCCGCGCCCGATGGGCGCGGCCCCCGACGTGGGGGCAGACGAACTGCCTTATCTCTACCTGCCGCTGGTGCTGCGCAACGGCTAGCGCTCCGTCTCGTCGAGTCGCCGTTGGGCGCGGTCGGAGACCGCGCCCAATCTTTTCCACTTGCGCAACCACGCCGATGATGGTATAGTCTGGCCGTCCCCTGGCCCGCCAGCCGCTGCCCTGACAGCATACACAGGAGACGCGCATGATCCTGCACACGCTTGTCGTCGGCATCACCCAGACCAATTGCTACCTTCTCGCCTGCGAGCAGACCCGTGAGGCGGCGGTGATTGACCCCGGCGGCCACCCTGAACGGATCCTGGCCGCCCTGAAGGAGCACGGCCTGACCGCTCGTTACGTGCTCAATACCCACTGTCATTTCGACCATATGGCAGCCAATGCCGACATCCTCGCCGCCACCGGCGCGCAACTGGCGCTTCATCCTGCCGAACTCCCCATCCTTCAGGCGCGCGGCGGGGCCGCGTGGTTCGGCGTGACAGTGAAGCCCAGCCCCCTGCCCGACGTGGAACTCGTCGCCGGCCAGGTGCTGGAGGTGGGCACGCTGCGCCTCCAGGTGCTGCATACCCCAGGACACTCCCCCGGCGGGGTGACCTTCTACCTGGAACAGGAGGGGATGGCTTTCGATGGCGATGCCCTCTTCGCCGAGGGGGTCGGCCGCACGGACCTGCCTGGCGGGGACTGGGCCACCCTGCTTCATTCTATCCGTCAGGTCCTCTTCGAACTGCCGGATGAAACGGTGCTCTATCCTGGCCATGGCCCTCAGACCACAGTGGGCCACGAAAAGCGCTTCAATCCATGGGTGAGTCTTTAGACAACGAGGAGGTGGAATGCCGCAGACGACCCTTGTTTTAGTACCTCATCCCGACGATGCTGAGTTCTTCGCTGGCGGGACCATCGCCCGGATGGTCAAAGAAGGGCGGCGGGTGGTGATCGTCGTCGCCACGGACGGCAGTAAGGGCTCTTTTGAGCACACCGCCGAGGCGTTGGTGCAGGTACGCCGGCGGGAGGCGATGCGCGCGGCGAGTATCCTGGGCGCTGAGCCGCCGGTGATGCTCGGTCACCCTGATATGGGACTGGAGCAGTTGCCGCCTGGAGCGTTGCGCCAGGAGTTCATCCGCGCCATCCGCCAGTACCGCCCCGACGCGCTCATTGCCGAGGACCCCTTCGCGCCCGGCGACTGGCATCCCGACCATCGCGCCGTGGCCTGGGCGGCGACAGAGGCGGTGAACGCAGCAGGCCTGCCGCTGGTGCACCCGGAGCATCGTGATGAGGGGTTGGAGCCTCATCAGGTTGCCGAGAAGTACTTCTACGCTGAAAGCGATGCGGGCGTCAACAAGGTGGTGGACATCACGGCCACGCTGGAGACGAAACTGGCAGCGCTGGCCGCGCACGAGAGCCAGATGGCTTTTCTGGTCGAGGGGGTGCTGCGGCAGATGCGGCTGGCTGGTGTGGACCCGCGCCCGCTGCTGGAGGCGGCGGGTGCGGACCCCGCAGCGCTGGTGGGCCTGGCCGTACGGGCGCAGGCCGCTGCCGCCGGCCAGCGCATTGGCGTGCCGTTCGGCGAACCGTTCCGCTACGAGCGTTTTCATCCGCTGGTGGAGGCCCTGCTTGCCGGGTCATGATCTCCCATCTGTAGGGGCGCGGTCGGAAGACCGCGCCCGGCACGGCGACGAGACCACGCCCGGCACGGCGAGTCGTCAGAGCACCGTGTCCATTCCACGACAGGGAGGAAAAGGATGAGTGCGTCATCACGGCACCGCTGGTTCGTCGTTGTAGTATTCTTCTGCTTCATGCTGTTGCATCAGGCGGACAAACTGCTCATCGGACCGCTCACCACTCCGATCATGGAGACCTTCGGCATCAACGAGGCGCAGATGGGAGCGGTCTTCACCGGCGCGCTGATCGTCGGCGTCATCTTCTACCCGCTGTGGGGGTACCTGTATGACCGGTACGCGCGCTCCAAACTGCTGGCGCTGGCCTCGTTCATCTGGGGAGCCACCACCTGGCTCAGCGCGGTCGTGCGCACCTACCCGTCCTTCCTGGCCACCCGCGCCTCCACCGGCATTGACGACTCCAGTTATCCTGGCCTCTACAGCCTGATCGCCGACTACTTCCCGCCGCAGGTGCGCAGCCGTATCTACGGCATCCTCCAGTTGACCGCGCCCCTGGGCTACCTGCTGGGGATGATCCTGGGCTTGCTGCTTAGCGGCATGATCGGCTGGCGTGGGGTGTTCTACATCACTGGCTCGCTGGGCATCCTCCTGGCAGTGGTCATCTTCTTTGGGGTGCGCGAGGCCCCTCGTGGTAAGAGCGAACCAGAATTGGAGGACCTGGAGCGGATCGGCGTCTATCGCTTCAACTGGCGGCTGGCCGGGGACCTGTTCCGCAAGCGCAGCCTGCTGCTGATCTTCGTGCAGGGCTTCTTCGGCGTCTTCCCGTGGAACGTCATCACCTACTGGTTCTTCCGCTACCTGGAGACGGAACGGGGGTATCCGTCGGAGGCGGTCTTCACGACGATGGTTCCGGCGGTGCTGGTGCTGGCGGCGGGTTATTTCGTCGGCGGGGCGACAGGGGACTTCTTCTTCAAGCGCACGCCGCGCGGCCGGGCGCTGGTCTCCGCCACGGCGGTGCTCCTGGGGGCGATCCTGCTCACGCTGACGCTCAACGTCCCGCTCGACAATCGCGGCTTGTTCATGGGCCTGCTGTGCCTGACCGCCCTGTTCATCCCCTTCGCTGCGCCCAATGTCGTCTCCACGGTGTACGACATCACCCTGCCAGAGGTACGCAGCACCGCCCTGGCCATCGAGAGTTTCATCGAGTCGGCAGGAGCGGCGCTGGCGCCGTTGATAGCCGGACTGATCGCTGTGCGCTCCTCGCTGCACAACGCCATCCTGCTCATCTGCGTCTCCACCTGGGTGCTGTGCGCGGCCTTCTTCTTCGTGGCTGCCTACCTGCTGCCGACCGACATCCACACGCTGCGCCAGCAGATGCGCGAGCGGGCGGAGCGGGAACGGGCGGCGCAGGTGTCCTGAGTGCTCACCCTCCCGCAGGTGCTGGCGCTTGCGCCAGGACCTGCGAGAGGGCACAGGCTGGGCGGTTACGAACCGGGGATTCTCAGGGCAGCGCGCGCAACCGCGGAGCGAATAGCCAGACCAGCGCGGCGCAACCCAGGGTGATCAGCGCCCCGATGGTCAACGTGATGGGCTCGCTGGTGTGGTCGGCCAACGTACCGACCCACAGCGAGCCCAGTGGCATCAGGCCGAAGAAGAGCAGGCTGTAGATGCTCATCACCCGCCCACGCAGTTCGTCCGCTGCCTCGGTCTGAACCAGAGCGTTGGCCAGGTTCAAGACCAGCACCATTGAAGCCCCCACGACCACCAGGATGGCCATAGAGAGCGGCAACCAGCGCACCTGCGCGAAGACCAGCAGGGCGATGGGGAAGACGAACGTGCCCACGGTCAGCAGGCGCCCCTTGAACCGGAAGCGGCCCAGTGAGGCGATACCCAGGGCACTGATGAGCGCTCCTGTCCCCCGCGCCGAAAGGAGCAGTCCGTTGGTGGTGGCATCCCCCCGCAGCACGTTGACCGCCCAGGCTGGCATCAGCGTGACGAAGGAGACGCCGAAAAGGCTGGCGATGGCGATCAGGCCGATCAGCAGGCGGATGGTGGGGTGGGCGATGACGTAGCGGAACCCGGCGCGCAATTCTGGGAGGATGGCGCGGCGCGGGTTGGAGGAGGGTGCGGGAGAGGCTAACCGCATGCGCAGCAGCGCGGCGATAACGGCGAGGAAGGAGAGGCCGTTGATGGTGAAGCACCATCCTGGCCCGAAGAGGGAGTAAGCCATCCCGGCCACCGCCGGGCCGATCATCGTCGCTGTGTTGAACATCGTCGCGTTCAGCGCGATGGCGTTGGTCAGGTCTTCCCGCTGTTCTACCAGTTCCGGCACGAAGGCCAGGCGGGCTGGGGCGTCGAAGGCGTTCGCCACGCCCAGGCCGGCGGCCAGGATGACGATGTGCCACGGCTGCACGACGCCGCCAAAGGTCAACCCGGCCAGGATGAAGGCCAGCAGCATCATGCTGCTTTGGGTGATGAGCAGCAGCGTGCGCCGGGGGATGCGGTCGGCGATGACGCCGGCGTAGAGCATGAACAGCCAGGTCGGGACGCCGGAGGCAAAACTGACGTACCCCAGATAGGCAGGCGAGCGGGTCAACTCGTAAACCAGATAGCCCTGGGCAGTGGACTGCATCCAGGTGCCAAAGAGAGACACCATCTGCCCCCAGAACCACAACCGATAGTTGCGGTATCTGAGGGCAGCGAAGGTCTGATACTTCAGATGTTCGAGGATCCGCTCTCCGACGCTCTCCGTGTCTCCGCGCTCCGCGTCACCGAATCGCCTGTTCCGTCGCCTTGTCGAAGACGTGCATGTTGCCCATGTTGAAGGCCACGGTCATCTCCTGGCCCACGCGCGCCTTCGTGCGCGGGTCGAAGCGGCCGAGGAACTCATGCCTGGCGGTATCCAGGTAGACCACGACCTCGTTGCCCATCAGTTCTGTCACGGCGACCCGGGCCGTGACGTGGGCGGCGTGGATCGCCGGTGGGGCGAACTCGGGGTCGTGGATGTCTTCCGGGCGGATGCCGAGGACGACCTCGCGGCCCAGGTGCGGCCGATAGACCTCCTGGCGGCTCTCGGGGATGCTGACGACGAAGTCGGAAGTTTCCGCCGCGATCTTGCCGTCCTGCTCGACCAGCCGGGCGTCGAAGAAGTTCATCGCCGGGCTGCCGATGAAGCCGGCGACAAAGATGTTGGCCGGCGACTGGTAGAGGTTGTGCGGTGTGTCCACCTGCTGCAACACGCCGGCGTTGATCACGGCGATGCGTGTGCCCATCGTCATCGCCTCAACCTGGTCGTGGGTCACGTAGATGAAGGTCGTGCCCAGCCGCTGATGGAGTTTGGAGAGTTCCGCGCGGGCCTGCACGCGCAGTTTGGCATCCAGGTTGGAGAGCGGCTCGTCCATCAGGAAGACCTTAGGCTCACGGACGATGGCGCGGCCCACCGCCACCCGCTGCCGCTGACCGCCGGATAGTTGCTTCGGCTTGCGGTCGAGCAGGTGCTCGATGCCCAGAATCTGGGCGGCCTCCTTCACCCGCCGATCAATCTCCGCCTTGGGGGTCTTGCGCAGGCGCAGACCAAAGGCCATGTTCTCGTAGACGCTCATGTGCGGGTAGAGAGCATAGGACTGGAAGACCATGGCGATGTCGCGATCCTTGGGCGGCACATCGTTGACCCGCCGGTCGCCGATGTAGATGTCGCCTGTAGTGGCCTCTTCCAGGCCGGCCAGCAGGCGCAGGGCCGTGGTCTTGCCACAGCCGGACGGGCCTACGAAGACCAGAAACTCGTTGTCGGCGATCTCCAGGCTGAGGTCGTTGACAGCGATGACATCGCCGAAGCGCTTGGTCACATGGTCGAATGTCACACTTGCCATTCTCGCTCTCCTTTCTTTTCTTCTCCTCTTCTCCCTGTCTCCTACGCCAGCACCACCCGCACTCCCAGTTCCGCCAGATCCCACAAGGGAGCGGAGTCGGCCTCGCGGGCGGTGACGATCACATCGGCTTCAGAGGCGGCGGCGATGAGGACAGCGGCCACGCGGCCCACCCGCTCCGGCGGCACCAGGGCCACCACTTCGGCCTTCAGGTCGAGCAGCAGGCGGGCCAACTCGGCCTGGGGCAGGCTGTCGGTGGTCAGGCCGGCGACGGCGTTGACCCCGTCCAGTTCCAGGAACAGCCGGTCGGCACGCAGCGAGGGCAGGGCCAGGTGAGCCAGATGGCCGACCAACCCCTGATCATGCCGCTCCAGTTGTCCGCCGGTGAGGATGAGGGTGTGGTCGCTCCCCTCGGCCACCTGGCGGGCGACGGCCAGGCTGTTGGTGACGATGGTGAGCCTCTGGCGACCGGTCAGCGCCCGCGCCGTCTCCAGCGCCAGCAGTCCAGGGGTGATGAAGAGCGTCTCGCCGTCCTGCGCCAGGGCCGCCGCTGCCCGCCCGATGCGGGCGGGGATCGCCTCCGGGGTGAAGGGGGAGGGGGAGCGGCCGGTCAACGCCAGCGCCCCGCCGTGCACCCGGCGGGCCAACCCCTGTGCCTCCAGCCATTCCAGGTCACGGCGGATGGTGGGCGGGGTCACGCCGAAGCGGGCAACCAGGCTTGCCACCTGCACCATCCCGGCCTCCGTGATCAGCCGGGCGATCTCTGCCCGCCGCCGCGCGGTCTGACTCCCCTCTTCTGTTTCCATTGAATCCATCTTACCACAAATAACGAACCCTGTCAACCTTTCCGTTCTTTTTCGTTCGTAACCGTTCGGTCTGCCGCCAAAAGGGCAGGTTCCGGGCGACGAAGCCATCTCCCGAACCCGCAGGGGGATCGCTCCGACGGCTGGGTAGTTTCCCTTGAGCGTTGTTCCTGGTTTAGAGTGCCGAAAAGCCAGGAATCGGTCAGCAGATTGAGCAGGTGCTGGCTCTCTCTTGTGCACGCGTCTCCGCGTCCCCCGTCACGATAGCCCCGGTATCCCCTCCACCGTGCCGGTGACGGCGTAGCGGAACAGGTCAATCAGCCCGATCTCGATCATGGCTACGATGAACCCCAGCATCAGGGGGACTGCGGCGTCTCGCAGGCGGTGGTAGCGGTTCTCCCAGCCGGTGAGGATGAGGATCAGCGCGACGTGGACCAGGGTCAGCATCGCCACCACCCCCGCCGCGCTGAGGAGCGCCAGGGGGTACAGCAGGGGTGCCCATCGGCTGAACACCAACCCCGTCATCCCGGCTTCCAGCGCCAGCAGGACACCCAAATCGCGCCAGCCGCGGATGGCTGGCTGTGGCGAGGGGGTTGCCCACAGGCTGAGATTGACCACCGGCCACAGCAGGCTGCTGAGAGCCAGGCCGTTGAGGGAGCCGGTGACCAGCCGCAACCACTGCTGTGGCTCGTAGAGCAATGGACGGTTCAGCACCATCGTCAGGTAGGAGTTGAGGCCATCCGCGCCCATCAGGATGATGAACAGCACCAGCAGGATCATGATGGGGACAGGAGGAAAACCGGATTCGCGGCGCCGCTTCAGCACCACCGCCTGACCGACCAGACCGGTCAGCGCGCCCAGAAAGGTGCCGCTGCAGCGCGCGCAGAGCGGCAGTTGCCGCCCGGCGATGTGGAAGGAGTGGGAGGGAATGCGGTGGCAGACCGCGTAACCGACCATGTCCGCCGCGGAAAGCAACCCTCCGGGGGCCAGGGCCAGGTAGAGACCGAGAACCAGGCCGGCCAGCGCGGCTACCCAGCGCCCGGCGCGGACAGAATGGGGGGCATGTCCTGCTGAGGGGGTCCCTGTCTGTGATGGGCCGTTTGTGTGTGTGGTCACCGTGACGTTGTGGCTCCTGACGTGGGTTGTTGCGGCAAGGGGATTATAACCCAAGCGCTGGTAGGGGCAAGTTTGCCTCAAGCCGAGTTCGTGCTATACTCTTCGCCGTCATTCCGGGTACAGCAAGGGGAGACACGTGACGATCAACCTTCCCTCACGTCTGACCGACCTGCGCGGTCTGTTGCAGGCGTTGGAGTGGGACAAAATGTCGCTGGCGGTACAGCGGGAGGCGGCAGCCCACCTGGCCATCGTCGGGCCGGTCAACTCTGGCAAGTCCACCCTGTTCAACCTGCTCAAGGGTCAGAAGATCGCTGCCGTCACCGCGGTGCCGGGCACCACCCGCGGGGCGATCGAGGAGCGGCTGGGGCCATTCGTGATGGTGGATACCCCGGGCTTCGGGGAGGTCGGCGGGGTGGACCGGGCGGAGGTGGCCGCCCAGGCCGCCGCGCGGGCGGACGTGATCCTTCTCCTGTTGGATGCAGGAGCCGGCCTGCGCCAGTCGGATGTGGAGATCCTGGAGTCGCTGCGCGAGACGGGCAAGCCGTTGGTGGTCGCTCTGAACAAGATTGACCTGATCCGCCGCGACCTGAAGGTGGTGCTGGAGGACATCGAGCGCAAGTTGGGGGTGGCTCCTATCCCCATCTCGGCCAAGACGGGGGCCGGCGTGGCGGAGCGGTTGATCCCTGCGGTGGTGGCGGCGCACCCGTGGATGGTGGTGGCGTTGGGGCGGGAGTTGCCCGCCTACCGCCGTCAACTGGCGCAGCGGCTCATCCGCAGCGCCGCTGTACTCAACGGCTTTGTCGGCACCGAACCGGTGCCGATTTTGGATGTCCCGCTGCTGCTGGCCGGACAGGTGCGCATGGTGCTGCGCATTGCTGCCATTTATGGCGAGTCGCTCTCCGTGCGTCACGCCCGCGAACTGCTCACGACCATTGCCGGCGGGGTGGGATTGCGTTTCCTGGCTTCCGAACTGGCGAAGGTGGTGCCTGGCCCTGGTTGGGTTGTCTCTGGTATGGTCGCTGCTATCGGCACGTGGGCGATGGGGCAGGTGGCCATGCTGCACTTCGAGAAGGGGCGCCAGTTCACCGCTGCACAGTTGCGGGAGCAGTACCACCGGCTGCGAAGTGAAGGCCGCAAGAGGCTGTTCCGACGGAAGGGGATCGAGCCGGACAACCTGGAGAGCGCCACGCCGTAGCGCGCTGGTTACCCGTAACCTGAAACGTAATCACCTACCCGGCTGCTTGCCGCCGTGCACCGATTGGAAATTGGCCTTTCTGGGCGCCTGCGGCCGCAGGCCGAAGGCCCAAAGCGGGCGACTTCAGTCGGCGTGGGTGGGCAGTTACCCTGAAACTTCGAGAAAGTGGTGCTACAACGGCCACTTTGCATTCAGCGCGATTTATGTTACAATGTCGCCCGCTTGACGCCTGACAGTACCAACTCTTACAGGAGGCCGTCCGTGCTCGATCAGTTTACCCTTGTCGGCGTTCTGTTACTGGTGGCTCTGTTTCTCAGCGCAGCGATGGTGGGCCTGGCCTGGCTCCTTCGGCCCAAGCGACCCAATCCCCGGAAAAGTGAAATCTACGAGTGTGGCTTGCTGCCTCACGGCGAGCCATGGGTGCAGTTCAAGGCACAATACTACGTCTTCGCTGTCGTTTTCCTCCTCTTTGACGTCGAGGCGATTTTCTTCTTCCCCTGGGCACTGGTTTACAACCTCCTCCCGTTCTACGCAGTGCTCGAGGGAGTGCTCTTCATCCTGCTCCTCGCTGGTGCGCTGGTCTACGTCTGGCGCAAGGGCGAACTGGAGTGGATGTAATCCCAGCCGACAATTCTGAGGAGCGTGACGCATGGGGGTTTGGGCTTTTCTCTCCAACGTGATCGTGAACATCGGTGACTGGCTGCGCGGGTTGCTGACGGCCGCCGGAATGGGTGCGGGATGGGTCAACCTGATCATGTCGCTGATCTCCGCCGTGGTCCTCGCCGCTTTTCCGCTGGTGGTGGTCATCTTCATGATCTGGGCCTATCGCAAGATCGCGGCGCGCATGCAGGGGCGGTTGGGGCCCAACAGCAGCGGCACCTGGGCCGGGCCGTGGGGCATTATCCAGACCTTTGCCGACGCGATCAAGATGCTCACCAAAGAGGACATTCGTCCGCAGGGGGTGGATGTTGTCCCCTACAACCTGGCGCCGATCCTGATCTTCGCGGCGGCGCTGATGGTCTGGGCGGTGATCCCGTTCGGGCCGGGGCGGGCGATCGGCAGCGACCTGGGTATCGGCATCTTCTACATCCTGGCCTTTTCCTCGGCGGCGTTGTTTGTGGTGCTGATGGCCGGGTGGTCTTCCAACAACAAGTATGCCACGGTCAGTGCCTTTCGTGCCGTCGCCATTCTCATCAGTTACGAGATTCCCCAACTGCTCTCCGTCCTGGCCGTGGTCATGGTTGCCGGCAGCCTCTCGATGCAGCGCATTGTGGAGGCGCAGGAGGTGCCCTTCCTCTTCGTGCTGCCCCTGCCGGCGCTGATTTTCTTCCTGGCCAGCCTGGCCGAGGTCAATGCCCGGCCGTTCGAACTGCTGGAGGCGGAGTCGGAATTGGTGGCCGGCTACCAGGTGGAATACAGCGGGATGAAGTTCGGCATGTTCTACCTGGCGGAGTTCATCAATGCGGTGGGGATGAGCGCGATCTTCACGACGCTCTTCCTGGGCGGTTGGCGCGGGCCGTGGGTGGGTGCGGCTCCCATCCTGGGCACGGTCTGGTTCCTGCTCAAGGTCTCCCTGATGGTGTTGGTCTGGATGTTCGTGCAGATCACCCTGCCGCGCCTGCGCATTGACCAGGTGCTGGCGTTCAGCTGGAAATTCCTGGTGCCGCTGACTCTGGTCACCGTGTGTGTGGTGGGGCTCGTGGACAGGGGCCTGTCGGAGGTGGCGGCGGGTGGTGTGGGTGTCTGGGCGCGGGCGGGGGCGTTGCTGGCGGCCAACCTGGTCGTGGCAGTGCTGACCTGGCTGGTGGCCTCCCTGGGTGCGCGACGGGAACAGCGCCGTGTGGAGGCCTGGAGAGCCGCCCAATTGGAGGAGGCGGAGGTGGGCGCATGACGGCACAACAGGCGCTCTTCCTGCTGTTTGGCGTGATCACTCTGGGCGCGGCGCTGGCGGTGGTGGTGGGCCGCAATCTCTTCCACACCGCGCTGTGGCTGCTGCTGGTCTTCTTTGGCGTGGCCGGTATCTACGTGCTGTTGGAGGCCCCCTTCTTCGCTGCAGCGCAGCTGTTTATCTATATGGGCGCGATCGGCATCCTCATCATCTTCGGTGTGATGCTCACGCGACGGGTGATGCGCCAGCCACTACCCCGCGCCAATGAACAGTGGTGGTTGGCAGCGATTATGGCCGTGGCGCTGCTGGGCGTGCTGGCCTGGCTGGCCTGGCAGCAGCCGTGGACAGCCGCTGCCGCAGCGGTACCTGAGAACTCCATCAGCCTGCTTGGGCTGGCCCTGGTAGACCCCGAGGGATTCGCGCTGCCGTTTGAGGTGGCCTCGGTGCTGCTGGTGATGGCGCTGATCGGGGCGGTGATGATCGTCAGGGAACGGTAACTTCACCGCGTCACCGCGTCAACATTATGGAGGGAGGATGGTCCCACTCAACTGGTATCTGATCCTGTCGGCGGCTCTGTTCTGCATCGGGATGTACGGGGTGGTCGTGCGGCGCAATGCCATCGCCATCCTGATGGCGATCGAACTGATGCTCAACGCCGTCAACATCAACCTGTTGGCCTTCTGGCGGTATCACGAACCGGTCGCTGCCACCGGCCAGGCTTTCGCCGCCTTCGTCTACGTGGTCGCTGCGGCTGAGGTGGCCGTGGGACTGGCGCTCATTGACGCCGTCTACCGCCGCCGCCGGACGGTAGACCCTGAAGAGATCAACCTGCTCCGCTGGTGAGGTGCGGCGAATGACCGGTTATGACCGTACAACCCGAGAACCTGGCGAGGTGAACGGATGATAACTGTCCGCCAACTGCTGACCTTACTGATTCCTCTGCCTCCTTTCCTGGCCTTCGCCCTCATCGTATTGTTCTTCAACCGGTGGAAGCGGCTCAGCCATTCGCTGGCCATCGGCGCGATGGCCATCTCCTTCGTGATGGCCCAGGTGATCTTCTGGACCGCGGTTGCTGGCGGCGGGGAGGCGCTGGCCGAATCCCCCATCGCCTTCCAGGTGCCGTGGCTGCCGTCGGGGGACGCGGCCCTGGCGATGGGCGTGCTGGTGGACCCGCTGACGGCGATCACGCTGTTCTTCGTCTCCATCACCTGTCTGGCCATTTTCATCTACAGCGTCGGCTACATGCACGGCGACCCGCGCTACAGCCGCTTCTTCGCCTACATCAGCCTCTTCGCCACCGGGATGCTGGGGTTGACCGTCGCCGACAACCTGCTGATGCTGTTCATCTTCTGGGAGATCATGGGGCTGTGCTCCTACCTGCTGATCGGCTTCTGGTTCGAGAAGCCGTCGGCGTACCGGGCGGCGATCAAGGCCTTCCTCACCACCCGTATCGGCGACGTGATTATGCTCCTGGGCATCGCCTACCTGTACACGCAGACGGGCACGCTGAGTTTCGAGGCGATCCTCCGTGACAGCGCTGTGCTGCACGAGTTGGGGGTGACGCCATCGGTGATCCCCGGCCTCTCTGTGGCTGCCGCGGTGGGACTGTTGCTCTTCGCCGGGACGGTGGGCAAGAGCGCGCAGTTCCCGCTGCACGTCTGGTTGCCGGACGCGATGGAGGGCCCCACGCCGGTCAGCGCGATGATCCATGCCGCGACCATGGTCTCTGCTGGCGTGTACATGGTGGTGCGCATGTTCCCGCTGCTGGCGGAGGGCTTCGGCCACGGCGTGATGACGCCGCCGATGGTGGCGATGGCGGCTATCGGCACCTTCAGCGCCTTCTTCGCGGCCACCATCGCCGTCGCCCAGAACGACATCAAGCGGGTGCTGGCCTATTCGACCATCAGCCAGCTGGCCTACATGGTCGCCGCGCTGGGCATCGGCGCCTACGTGGCGGCGGCCTTCCACCTGGTCAGCCACGCCTTCTTCAAGGCGTTGCTGTTCCTGGGCTCGGGGTCGGTGATCATCGGGTCACACCACGAGCAGGACATGATGCAGATGGGTGGGCTGCGGCGGCGGATGCCGATCACCTTCTGGACCTTCCTGGCTGGTGGGCTGGCGCTCTCTGGTTTCCCCATCATCACTGCTGGCTTCTGGAGCAAGGATGAGATCCTGGCCCATGCCTGGGCGCATTACCCGCTCATCTTCTGGGTGCTGGCGCTCTCGGCGCTGCTGACCGCCTTCTACACGATGCGCCAGATCTGTCTGACCTTCGCTGGCGAGCCGCGCAGCCATCATGCCGAGCATGCTCACGAAACGCCCTGGACAATGACGGCGCCGCTGGTGGTGCTGGCGTTGTTCGCGGTCTTCTTCGGCTTCGTCGGCGTGCCGGAGGATTTCCCGCTCCTGGGGCAGTTGCTGCACGGCAACTGGTTCCATCACTTCGTGGGGGCCACGCTGGGCGAGGTGCCGGAGGCGCTGCCGTTCAACCCCATCCCGGTACTCCTCTCGGTCGGCGCGGCGCTGCTGGGCCTGACCGGCGGGTGGCTGGTCTACGGGCGGCAGCCGCTGCGCGAGGGACAGCCAGACCCGTTGGTGCGCTGGCTGGGGCCGCTGCACACCGTGTTGCGCAACAAGTACTACATTGACGAGTTCTACGGGTGGGCCTTCATCCGCCCCACCATCTGGCTGGCCGGAGCGGTCTATCGCTGGTTCGACCGCGGCCTGATTGACGGCATCCTGCACGGCGTGGCGAAACTGGGCGAGATCCTGGGCCGGGCCAACCACTGGGTGCACCGTCACATCATTGACGGCGGCATTGACGCGCTGGGCGCGGGCGCGGGGGCTGCCGGCCAGGGGCTGCGCCGCCTGCTGCAGACCGGGCAGGTGCAGAACTACCTCCTTTCCGTTCTCTCTTTCCTGTGCGTACTGGCGTTGGTCTACCTCCTGTGGCTGTCGCGATGAGGGAGAAAGCCGAATGGAATTCATCCAACAGCACGCGTTGACCCTGATCACCCTGATCCCACTGGCCGGGGCGGCCCTGGTGGCCCTCCTGCCGCGTCACCAGGAACGGCTGATCCGCTGGGTGTCCCTCCTGGTCAGCCTGATCCCGCTGGCGCTGGCGGTGTTCGTCTGGACGGGCTTCCGCCCACAGGCGGCGGGGTTCCAGTTCGAGGAGTACGCTCCCTGGTTCCCGCAGGTCGGTGCAGCCTACCACCTGGGGATTGACGGCATCAGCCTGGCGATGGTCCTGCTGACCACCTTCCTCACCCCGCTGGCGATCCTGATCTCCTTCAGCATCAAGGAGCAGGTGCGCTCTTACTTCGCCCTGTTCCTGCTGTTGGAAACGGGGATGCTGGGGGTGTTCGTCTCGCTCGACCTGCTCCTGTTCTTCCTGTTCTGGGAGATCGGCCTGGTGCCGATGTACTTCCTGATCCTGGTGTGGGGCAGCGCCAACCGCCGCTATGCCGCCAACAAGTTCTTCCTGTACACAATGGCCGGGAGCCTGGGGTTGTTGTTGGCCATCCAGGCTATCGGCCTGACGGCGGGGACGTTCGACATCGTGCGGCTGCTGCGCTTCTGGCCGGCTTTTGACCAGCCGCTGTTTGGCCTGCCGATCGCCGTGGTCAAGTCCATCGGCTTCTGGGCCTTCACCATCGCCTTCGCCATCAAGGTGCCCATCTGGCCCTTCCATACCTGGTTGCCCGACGCGCACACCGAAGCCCCCACCGCTGGCTCGATGATCCTGGCCGGGGTGCTGTTGAAACTGGGCGCCTACGGCTTCCTACGCCTGGTGCTGCCGCTCTTCCCGGAACAGGCGGCGCAGTTCTCGATCGTGCTGGCCCTGCTGGGACTGGCCGCGGCGGTCTTCGGCGGCCTGGCCGCGCTGGGGCAGACCGACTTCAAGCGGCTGGTGGCCTACTCTTCGGTGGGGCACATGGGCTTCGTGGTGTTGGGCATCGCCGTGGCGGCGCGGGCGCTGGGCGGTGGGGTGAACCCGCAGGACGCGGCGCTGGCGGCCAACGGCGCAGTGTTGCAGATGTTCAACCACGGCATCACTGCGGCGGCGATGTTTGCCCTGGTGGGCGTCATCTATGAGCGGGCGCACACGCGCAACCTGGCCGACTTCGGCGGGCTGGGGGTCGTCGTGCCGGCCTACGGCGGCATCCTGCTCTTCTCGACCCTGGCCTCGCTGGGCCTGCCGGGGCTGAACGGCTTCGTCAGCGAGTTCATGGTCTTCCGAGGGGCCTGGCCGGTCTTCACTCTCATTACCGCTCTGGCCACGCTCGGGTTGGTCTTCACCGCGGCCTACCTGCTGTGGACGATCCAGAAGGTGCTGCTGGGCCCCCTGAACCCGCGGTGGGCCAACCTGACGGAGATCAACGCCCGCGAGGTGATCGCCCTGGTGCCGTTGATGGCGCTGATGTTCATCGTCGGTGTCTGGCCGGCGTGGCTGATCAACCTGTTCAATGCCACGGTGATGAGGTTGATCGGGTAGGGGATCGCGATGCCTGTGCAAAGCAAGGCTGGCCTCTTGTCGCTGTTGATGTCGCACCAGGAGCAGATCAGGGCGCTCGGAGTGCGCAGGCTTGGCCTGTTTGGCTCCTTCGCCCGTGAACAACAGGGCCTGGAGAGCGATGTGGACTTGCTGGTGGAGTTTGAGCGAGGCCAGAAGACTTTCGACAACTTCATGCGACTTGCTTTCCTGCTGGAGGACATTCTCGGGAGAAAGGTGGAACTGCTGACGCCGGAGTCTATCAGCCCCTATATTCGGCCTCATATGATGCATGAGGTTGAGTATGTCGCGTTCGCCGCTTGAGTACCTGCGGCATATCCTGGATGAGACGAAGTACGTCTTGGGGCGTGCCAGGGGCCTGAGTTACGAGGAGTTCGTCGCGGACGAGACGTTGCGTAGGGCGTTCGTGCGCAGCCTGGAGATCATTGGTGAGGCAGCGAAGAAAGTACCCGATGATTTCAAGCAAAAGCACAACGTCGTTGAATGGAGAGCCATTGCTGGAATGCGTGATCGGCTGATCCATGAGTATTTCGGCGTGGACTACGAGATCGTGTGGGATGTTGTTGTCAATAAGCTGCCGCTTCTCAGAGAAGCGATTGAGCGGATCATCGTCGAAGAGAGCGAGCGAGGCTGATTCTGCCAGAGGCGTGATCATCGAACCAAAGTTGAGGTGACCATGGAATTTCCCTTTCTCAGCGTGATCATCTTCGCCCCGGCGGTGGCGGCAGTGTTGATCCTGCTGCTGCCGAAGGACCGGCAGACGGAGCCGAAAGTGCTGGCGGCTGCTGGCGCGTTCATCTCGCTGGCCCTGGCCTTGTGGGTCTTCATGACCTACGACCGGGGCGCAGGGGGATACCAGTTCCAGGAGCAGGCTCCCTGGTTGCCGATGATCGGCTCCTCTTACCACGTCGGCGTCAACGGGATGGGCGCGACGCTGGTGCTGCTCAACGGCATCCTGCTCTTCTCCGCTGTGCTCATCTCCTGGGGCATCGAGGAGCGCCCGCGCGACTTCTTCGCCCTTCTGCTGCTGATGGGAGTGGGGGTCTTCGGCGCTTTCGCCCTCCTCGACCTGTTCCTGCTGGTGCTCTTCTACGAACTGGTGCTCTTCCCCATCTACCTGCTGATCGTCAACTGGGGCTGGAAGCCGCTGCGCGAGTACGGGGCGATGAAACTGACCCTCTACCTGCTGCTGGGCAGTCTGGTCGCCGTCGTCGGCATCCTGGCGATCTACTTCACCTCCGGCCTGCGAACCTTCGACCTGGTGGCACTGGAGGGGGGGCCGTTCTCGACGACCTTCCAACGCATCTGGTTCCTGCCCATCTTCCTGGGCTTCGGCGTGCTGGCCAGCATCTGGCCCTTCTACTCCTGGTCACCCGACGGGTACGCCGCGGCGCCCACCGGCGTCTCGATGCTCCACGCGGGGGTGCTGAAGAACGTCGGCGCGTTCACTGCCTTCCGCGTCGCGGTGCTCCTCCTGCCGGAAGGGGCGCGTTTCTGGATGCCCTACGTGGTCTTCCTGATGGTGGCCAATGTGCTCTACGCTACCTTCGTCGCCCTGACGCACGATGACTTCAAGTACATCATCGGGTTTGCCAGCGTGGCCCATATGGGCATCGTGCTGATGGGCTTCGCGGCGCTGAACCGCGACGGCTGGAACGGCGCGGTGACGCAGATGTTCGCCCACGGCATCATCGCGGCTATGTCCTTCGCCATCGTCGGCATGGTCTACGACCGCACCCACATCCGTGACATCCATCAGTTGGGCGGGCTGGTGAAGGTGTTGCCTCAGCCGGCGATCGGTTTCATCGTCGCCGGACTGGCCTCGATGGGCATGCCGGGCTTCCTGGGCTTCATCGCCGAGGTGCAGGTCTTCCTGGGGTTGTGGCGCGCCGCCAGCCTGGCCTGGTGGTATCCGCTGGTCGCCATCGTCTCGGCAGTGGGTATCCTGGGCACGGCGGCGTACATCCTGCGCGTGGTGCAGAAGGTCTTCTTCGGCGAGATGAAGCCAGCCTACGCCGATCTGCCGCGGGTGCGGGTGCTGGACTCGGTGGCGTTGGTGATGATGAGCGCGGTGTTGATCGTGGGCGGGCTCTTCCCGACGCTGGTGACACGCGTCGTGCAGGCGGGGGTGCAATCCGTGCTGGCGCTGGTGGGAGGTGCTTAGGTGGGAGGCAGCACAGGTTTCGACGCAAGCGGACTCTTGACCATCTTACCGGAACTGCTGCTCTTGCTCCTGGCGGCGGTGGTGCTGGGGGCGGATCTGGCCCTCTCAGCGGAGCGGAAACGCTCGCTGGGGGTCATCACTGCGCTGGGGTTGCTGGTCATCTTCGGCGTGGTGTTGGTGGTGCCGGCCCCGACCGATCCAGCGTTCGGCGGCATGGTCCGAGCCGACGGCGTGGCGCAGGTCTTCCGCCTGACCTTCCTGCTCGGCGGCGCACTGGTGGCTCTGCTCTCGATGGACTTCGAGCCGATGCAGCAGGACGGCACCTACTACGGGGTGCTGCTCTTCTCGCTGATCGGCATGTGCCTGATGGCAGCGGCGGAGAACATGGTGCTGCTCTACGTGGCGATGGAACTGACCGGCATCAGCGCTTATGTGCTGGTCGGCTACCTGCGCAACCAGCCGCTCTCCGCCGAGGGCGGGGTGAAGTACTTCCTTTTCGGGGCGTTCTGCTCGGCGGTGATGCTGTATGGTCTGAGCCTGCTCTACGGCCTGGCCGGGAGCACCGGTTATGCCGCAGTGGCGACGGCCCTGACGCGCACCCCCTTCTCGCTGGCGATGGTCGCTTTCCTGATGGTGCTGGTGGGGCTGGGCTTCAAGGTGGCCATGGTGCCGATGCACGCCTGGGCGCCCGACGCCTATCAGGGCGCACCGACGCCGATCACTGCCTTCATCTCTGTGGCCTCGAAGGCCGCGGGGTTCGCCGCCCTGCTGCGGGTGCTGCAGTTCCTGTTCCCTGCGCTGAGTGCGGAGTGGATTGCGCTGATCGTCGCCATCTCCATGGTGACGATGACCCTGGGCAACCTCTCGGCCATTCCACAGCGCAACATCAAGCGTATGCTGGCCTATTCCAGCATCGCGCAGGCCGGCTACATCATGATCGGGGTGGCGGCGGCCTCTCCGTTTGGCGTCGCCGCGACGGCCTTCTACCTGATCGTTTACACGGTGACGAACGTCGCTGCCTTCGGTGTGGTGGTGCTGATCTCTAACCTGACCGGCAGCGAGGATCTCGATGCCTTCGCCGGTCTCAGCCGCCGCTCTCCGTTCCTGGGCTGGGCGCTGTTGCTGGCGCTCTTCTCCCTGGGTGGCGTGCCGCCCTTCGGCGGCTTCGTCGGCAAACTCCTGCTCTTCGCGGCGGCGGTGCAGAGCGGCCTGGTGGCCCTGGTGGTGGTAGGGGTGCTGAACGTCATCGTCGGCCTGTATTACTACCTGAACGTGGCCAAGATCGTCTTCGAGCGCCGGTCCGAGCAGGAAGACGAACCGCTGCCGGTGCCGGTCCCTTCGCGCTGGGTGCTGGGCTTCACGATGGCCGCCATCGTGCTGCTGGGCATTCTCGCCGCGCCGGTCTTCAACTGGGTGTTGCAGGCCAGCGCAGCGTGGTTCTAGCCGCTTGTGAGGGAGTCCCGCCCGTTTGTCGCTTGCGGGAGGGTGGGGTATAATCGGCGACTGCGCAACTGCTGTCCGCCTGTCCGGGAGTGGTTGCAGGGGCGGTGGAGGGATGACCAGGCCGGAGAAGACAGGGTCACGTAAGGGAGGAGGCCTGACCTGGCGGCAGGGTGCCTTCCTGGCTGAGGGTGTGGCTCAGATCGGCTGCCTCACCCTGGTGATCGTCATCGCCGCGTTGGGCGCCGGGCTGTGGCTGGACAGCCGTCTGGGCACCCGCCCGTGGTTCACGCTGGGATTGGTGTTGGCGAGCATCCCGGTGAGCCTGGTGGCCCTGGTCTACACTGCCCTGTCTGTCGGTCGGCGAGCGCAAATGCCTCCGCCGGAGGGAGACGTAGAGACGCAGAGACGCAGAGAGGCGGAGATGGAAGGACAGGGAGAAGCCGAGGTCGGCGACGAGGACAGCGTGTTATGAAGAAGAAAGTCATCACCATCCTGGTTATCCTGTTTTCTATCGGGCTGTGCGTTTTCTCCTGCATTCTGGGGCCACTCGGCCAGGCGGCTGTGGTGCGGCCGCACATCCAGATGCCGGCGGAGCACCTGCCTCTGGGGGCGCTTTCCCTGCCCAACTCGCTTATCGCCACGTTGATCACCGACGTGATCCTGATCGTCGGAGCGGTGGTGGGCACCCGCTTCATCCGCGCGCGACGGCCTGAGGCCTGGCGGCCCAAGGGGCTGCAGAACCTGATAGAGGGGATTGTCGAGGTTCTCTCCGGCCTGCTGCGCAACGTCGCCGGCGAGCGGGGCCTTGCTCTGTTGCCGCTCCTGGCGACTTTCTTCATCTTCATCCTGGTGGCTAACTGGATCGAGCTCTTCCCCGGCTTCGACAGCATCGGCCTGATCGAGCACGCCCCGGCCGGGGTCGAGGGGCACGCGCTGCGCGAGGTCGGCCCGCTGGCCGTGATAACCAGCGCTGAGGGAGAGTATACCCTGGTGCCTTTCCTGCGTGCCGCCAATACTGACCTGAACACCCCGCTGGCGCTGGCTCTGGTATCGGTCGTGATGACCCAGTTTTACGGGGTCCGCGCCCTGGGGTGGGGCTACTTCAATCGCTTCGTCAACCTGCGTGCGCTGACCAGCGGTGGCGCGATGGGCATCATGGACTTCATCGTCGGCCTGTTGGAAGGGATGAGCGAGGTCACCAAGATCATCTCCTTCGCTTTCCGGTTGTTCGGCAATATCTTCGCCGGTATGGTGTTGTTGTTGGTCATCTCATCTTTGGTGCCGTTCCTGGTTCCTGTAGTCTTCTACCTGCTCGAACTGTTCGTCGGTGCGGTGCAGGCTTTGGTCTTCATGATGCTGACCGCAGCCTTCATCGCGATGGCGACTGCAGGGCACGGCGAGGGACATTAGGAGACGCGGAGACGCGGAGACCCATTCAAATTCTTATCAGGAGGAACAGACAATGCCACGCAAGATCACGGATGAATGCCTGGCCTGTGGGCTGTGCGCCAGCGAGTGCCCGGAAGAGGCCATCAGCGAGGGGGACCCCATCTACGTGATTGACCCCGAGAAGTGCACCGATTGCGGCACGTGCCAGGAAGTCTGCCCCAACGACGCCATCATCGAAGTCTAGGCAACACCGGCTGACCTTCGGGAGGGTTGGCTGGGACCGCACTGAGAATATCACCGAGAGGAGGCTTGCATGGGGAACCTCGACCCATCCTACTGGAAACTCCTGGCCGCTGGTCTGGCGATCGGCCTGGGGGCCATCGGCCCCGGTATCGGCATCGGCCTGGTTGGACTGGGGGGCACGCAGGCCATCGGGCGCAACCCGGAGGCTGCGGGCAACATCCTCACCAACATGATCCTGGCCATTGCCTTCGCCGAGGCCGTGGCCATCTACGCCCTGGTCATCGCCCTCATCCTGCTGTTCGTCGTGTAGCAGGGGGTCAGGGATGGAAAGGCTAGGGATCAACCCCTGGATCCTGTTGGCGCAGATCGCCAACTTCGTGCTGCTTGTGGTGATCCTGCGACTGGTCGCCTACAAGCCGGTCATGAAGATGCTGCGCGAGCGGCAGGAACGCATCCAGAAGGGCCTGGAGGATGCCGAGGTTGCCGCGCAAGCCCGTGCAGATGCGGAGAAGGAACGGGAGCAAATCCTGGCCCAGGCGCGCGCCGACGCCGGGCGCATCACCGCCGAACTGACCGCCCAGGGGCGGGCAGAGGCGGAGAAGATCCTGGCCCAGGCGCGGGAGGAGGCGGAGCGCCTCCGCGATACCGCCCGTCAGGAAGCAGAGGCCGAACGCGCTCAGATCCTCGGCCAGATGCGTGAGCAGATCGCCACGCTCGTCGTCGCTGCCGCGCGGCGCCTCATCGGCGAGACGCTGGACGAGCAGCGCCAGCGCGCCCTGGTCGAGAGTTTCTTCAGCGGCATCCGCGAGGGGCGGGTGACGGTGCTGCCGGAGGAGGCCACCCGCCTGGAAGGACCGGTCGTCGTCACCAGCGCCCTGCCCCTCTCCGAGGCGGAGCAGGCTGCCCTGCGTTCCTATCTGGGCGATGTGAAGGAGCTCTCCTTCCGCGTGGACCCGGAGATCCTGGGCGGTCTGGTCGTTCGCGCGGGCGACCGTGTGGTGGATGGCAGCATCGCCGGGCAGATGGAACAACTGCGGCGGTCGCTGACGTAGCAGACGACGGACCACGGACCACGGACGACGGACGACGGACCACGGACCACAGACCACGGACGGCGGACCACGGACCGTTGAGGGCTACATTCCGTCGTCCGTGGTCTATCGTCTGTCGTCTGTGGTCTATCGTCCGTGGTCTGTCGTCTGAGTTCACACTATGCGTCTCGATCCTCTACTGAGTGCCCTGCCTGTGTTGCTCTGGCGCATCGGCGGTGACGCGGAAATCGGCGCCATCCGCGCCGACTCGCGCCAGGTGCGCCCCGGCGACCTCTTCGTCGCCATCCCTGGCGTCAGCGTGGACGGTCACACCTTCATCGCCCAGGCCATAGAGGAGGGGGCGGTTGCTGTCGTGGGCGAGCGCGCCCCGCAGGAGATGCCCAACCTGCCGTGGGGCTCCTTCGCCTACGCCCGCGTCCCCGACGCCCGCCAGGCCTGGGGTTGGCTGTGCGCCGCGTGGGAGGGCTTCCCCTCCCGCCGCCTGACCCTCGTCGGGGTCACCGGAACCGACGGCAAGACCACCACCGTCACGCTGATCCACGCCATCCTTGAGGCTGCCGGTCTGAACGCCGGGCTGGTCAGCACCGTCAGCGCGCGCATCGGCGGGGAGGAGGTGGATACCGGACTGCACACCACCACGCCCGACCCGCCGGACCTGCAGCGCTACCTGGCGCGCATGGTCGCCTCGGGAGCCACCCACGCCGTGCTCGAGGTCACCTCACACGGGCTGGCCCAGCAGCGCGTGGCCGGCTGCGATTTCGACGTCGCCGCGGTGACGAACATCACCCACGAGCACCTCGACTTCCACGGCTCGCTGGAGGCCTACCGGCAGGCGAAGATGCGCCTGTTTCAAGACCTGATGCCCTCGGCGCGCAAGCCTGGCGTGCCGAAGGTGGCGGTGCTCAACCGGGATGACGGCTCTTACGAGTACCTGCGCCCCATTCCCGCCGACCGACAGATCACCTACAGCCTGGAAGGCCCCGCCGATGTCACCGCGACCGGTATCCACACGGCTCCCGACGCGACACGTTTCAGCCTTCGCCTTCCCGACGGCGAGACGCCGGTCGAGACCCGCCTGGTGGGCCTCTTCAACGTGAGCAATATCCTGGCCGCTGCGGCGGTGGCCGTGGCGCTGGACATCCCGCCATCGGCCATCGCCAGCGGGGTGGCGGCGGTGCACGGCGTGCCGGGGCGCATGGAGCGCGTGGACGCCGGGCAGGACTTCCTGGCGCTGGTGGACTTCGCCCACACCCCCACGTCGCTGCGCCGGGCGCTGGAGGTGACGCGCACGATGGCCCGCGGGCGGGTGATCGTCGTCTTCGGCTGCGCTGGCCTGCGCGACCGCGAGAAGCGCCCGCTGATGGGCCGCATCGCCGCGGAACTGGCTGACGTGGTGGTGATCACCGCCGAGGATCCGCGCACTGAACGGCTGGAGGAGATCATGGCCGTCAGCGCCGCCGCCGCGCAGGAGGCAGGCAGGCGCCAGGGGGTGGACCTGTTCCTCGAACCAGACCGCGGGGAGGCGCTGCTCCTGGCCTGCCGGATGGCGCGTCCCGACGATGTGGTCATCGCCTGCGGCAAGGGGCACGAGCAGTCTATGTGCTTCGGCACGGTCGAGTATCCCTGGGACGACCGCGAGGCGCTGCGGCGGGCGCTGCGGGGGGAGACGCTCGACACGCTGCCCACCGCCCGGCACGCCACGGTGTAGCAGAGGAGGCTGGCGTGAGCACCTCAGGCCGTTGGGCGCTGGTGGCGATCCTGCTGGCCTGCGCGGCGCTGGGCCTGCTCTACGCCGCCTACACCCCCGCCTGGCAGGTCCCTGACGAGCCGGCCCACTACAACTACATCCGCGGTCTGGTCGAGCGCGGCGCGCTGCCGGTGATGGAGCCGGGGGACTACGACCAGGCTTACCTGGAGCGGCTCACCGCCGGGCGCTTCCCGCCCGATCTCTCCATTGCCCCCCTGACCTACGAGGACCATCAGCCGCCGCTCTACTACCTGCTGGCCGCGCCGCTCTACCGGCTCTTCGACGGCGCGCTGCTCCCCCTGCGGCTCTTCTCGGTGGGGCTGGGCCTTCTTCTCCTGGTTGTCACCTGCCGGCTGGTGAGGACGTTGTTCCCCGACCGCCCCTTCCTGGCGCTGGCGACGGTCGCGCTGATCGCCTTCCTTCCCCAGCATCTGGCGATGACCGCCGGGGTGGAGAACGACGGTCTGGCGGAACTGCTGTTGGCCGCGGTGCTGTGGGTGACCGTGCGGATGACGACGGACGAGAGCCGTGGGCTGGCCCGACGAGATTCCCTCATCCTCGGCCTGCTGCTGGGGTGCTCTCTGCTGACCAAGACCACCGCCTATGTCGGCCTGCCGGTCGCGCTGGCGGGGCTGGCGCTGCGGGGTTGGCGGGAGCGCCGCGGGGGCGGGTCGGCGCGACCGGCCGTCGTCGGCGCCGGCCTGGCGCTGCTCGTGGCGCTGCTGCTGGCCGGGCCGTGGCTGGCGCGCAACGTGGCCGTCTACGGCTGGCAGGACCCCCTGGGGCTGGCCCGTCACGCGCAGGTCGTCATCGGTCAGCCGCGTACCGCCGACTGGCTGGCCCGCTATGGCTGGGTTGGGCTGACGGGGCGCTTCCTGCGTACCACCTTCAACAGTTTCTGGGGGCAGTTCGGCTGGATGGGGGTGCCGCTGCACGAGCCGTTCTACGCCGCCCTGGGCCTCTTCTCCGCCCTGCTGGCGGCGGGATTCCTCGGCTGGCGCTTCGACCGGCGGCGGCCCCGTCTGAGTCCTGCCCAGGCGGATGGGCTGCGCCTGCTGGCGCTCTCCGCCCTGCTGACGACGGCGACCTACGTGTGGTACAACCTGACCTTTGTGCAGCACCAGGGGCGCTACCTGTTCCCGGCGCTCGTCCCGCTGGCGCTGGGGGCGGCGTTGGGGTTGGACTGGCTTCTCTCCCCGCCGGTGGCGCGTTGGGCGGCGGGCGGGTTGATGGGCGCGGCTGCCCTGTTGGTCGTGTGGGGGCTGGCGCGGGGGGACCTGCCGTTGCTGCCGCTCCTCACGGCGGGCGGACTGGCGGCCCTGTGTGGGCTGGCCGCGTGGCGGCCGGGGGCTGGTCGGTGGCTGGCGTTGGCGCTGCTGGCGTGCGCGCTTGTGGCGCTCGACCTCTACGCGCTGTTCGGCGCCATCGTCCCCACGCTGGCCGGATAGCCGTAGGGGCGGCATCCCGATGCCGCCCCGCCGCCAGCGCATAGGGATGCGCTGGCTACGGGGTAGAATCGTGGAGCGACATCCTGATGCCGCCCGCCCGTCCGGACAACCCGCAGGGGCGGCATCCCCATGCC
>Ga0209018_1000064_pt1 | contig 88362 bp, 78 predicted proteins | sample YNPBryBLVA2012_FD_185814 | JGI IMG/M metagenome (GOLD analysis project Ga0209018, IMG submission 185814) | Anoxygenic and chlorotrophic microbial mat microbial communities from Yellowstone National Park, USA - YNP Bryant BLVA 2012 (SPAdes)... ... | reverse complement strand
TCCCTTGATCACTCTTCCATCCCAGAACTCCGTGCCTTCGCCAACTCGATTCTTCTTGCTAACGGAGGGGATGGATGAAATTGTGTAGATACCTATGCCTATCGAGGCGAGGGGGGATGAGCCTGCCCCCTCCTCGCTCATCCGTCGGCTGTAGTTCGCGGCGCTCGCGGCCTCCGCGGAGAGACACGATCGGATGTCTCAGAAGGCGACCTTGAGTCCGTGTACCTTGCTGCGGAAATCCTCGGTCACGGACTCGATGTCCTGATCACTGGCGATGACCTTGGGTGTGAGCACCACGACCAGCTCGGTCCGGTTCGAAGACTTCGAGGTCTGTCCGAAGAGTCCACCCAGGAGCGGTAGGCTATAAAGCCCGGGCACACCCTGGTTGCCATCCGAGTGCGCATCCTCGATCAGCCCGCCCAGTACCACGGCCTGATTGGAGCGCACCGCCACCGAGCTGGTGATGGTGCGTTTCTTGAAGGAGGGCGAGTTGAGCGCGGTGGTTGGATCCAGCACCGTGCTAACCTCCTGTTCGATCTCCATCTGCACCAGTCCGCCGGGGGTCACGCGCGGCTTGACCGTGAGGATGACACCCGTATCCTTGTAGGAGATGGTGGTATAGGTGCGATCGGTCGTCGAGGTGCCTTCTTGCTTCGAGGTCGCGATCGGAACCTCCTGACCGACCTGGATCTTGGCCTTCTGATTATCCATGACCATGACCGAGGGCGAGGACAGGACCTTGAGCAGGTTGTCGCCCGCAAGCGCGCTCAGTGTGGCCTTGATGGTTTTTGGGTCGGAGACCAGCGCCCAATTGAAGCCAGGGAAGGCCGTCGAGATCCCGGACTTTTCCGCGTCATCCAGGGTCCCATCCAGGGAGGCGAAACTCTTGCCCTTGGAGGCCGGACCGAAGAGCTCCCATTGCACGCCATACTTGAGATTGCCCGTGAGCGTAATCTCGACGATGGTGGCCTCGACCAGCACCTGGAGCGGCATGATGTCGAGCTGCTTGAGCGCGTCGAGGATCTTCTTGTAGTCGCGCGGGCTGGCGCGCACCAAGAGCGAATTGTTGACCGCGTCGGCGACGATGTTGACGCTCGATGACATCTCGAGTTCACGCGACGAGGCCGCTTGACGTGTCGAGGATGCCTGGGTCTGGGGCGTATTTTGGGAATCCGAGTCGCTATTGATCTTGGACGTCCCGCCGATGCTCGATGCGCGTCCGAGCCCGGGCGCGACATTGCCCGTTAGTGATTTCTTGGTATTGCTTCCGCCGCCGCCGAAGAGCTGCGACAGGATATCGGCCAGACTCTCGGCATCGCTGTGCTTGACCCGATAGACATAGAGACGTTCGGAACCATCGTTGCTGGACTCGGCCAGATCGAGCCGTTCGATCCAGGTCTGCGCCTGCTTGAGATAGCGTTCCTGGGGTGAAACGACCAACAGGGCATTGGAACTCTCGATCGGGATGAAGCGGAAGATCCCCTTGAGCGGATTGCTGCCCTCATCGGCGAGCAGTCCCTCGAGCTGTGAGGCGACATCCTTGGCCTTGGCATAGTCGAGGACGAACAGCCCGACCGAGAGCCCAGCCATCCAGTCGACATCGAAGACCCGGATGGTATCGAGCAGATTGCTCATCTCGGGGCTGGTGCCGGCGATCACCAGCAGGTTGCGGAAGGTGTCGACACGGATGACGCTGCCCTCGGGGGCCAGGGGTTTGAGGATGTTGCTCATCTCCTCGGCGCCGATATAGCGCAGCGGCACCACCTGCACGCTATAGCCACTGGGCAGGGCCCGCTCGGACTGACCGAGCTGCGGTGTCACGCCTCCTTGGATGGCGTTGGCCAAGGGGACGACCTCGTAGCGACCCTCTCTGGAAATCAGGGCCGCGTTGTTCATCCGCAGCAGGGTCTCGAGCGTGGGCAGCAGATCCTCGCGGCGCAGGGGGCGTCCGGTCTGGAGCGAGACTGCGCCCTGCACGGCTGGATGAAGCACATAGTTGACCCTGAGCAGATCGCCCAGGATGACCTTAACCACTTCGCGCAGATCGGTGCCGTCGAAGTTCAGGGTGACATCACCGGGCGCGGTATCCACGGCAGGCGGCGTGACCTTGCGCACGAAGCTGCCTGTCCCGCGCTGGAGGATCGCGCTGCCCTTGGAGTCTCCCTCGCCGAGGGCAAGGGTCTCGGTGCCGGCTCCAGCGCGCTGTTTGAATTCCTCACGCCGGCGGGCCTGATCTGCGTCGATGACATGACCATCGGCGTTGCCCACCTTGACCGTGGGATCCCAGTACGCGCGCTCACATCCATACAACCCGGTGACGAGAGCGGTCGATAGGGCGAGTCGCCACCAGCATCCGAGCCGATGGGTGCGCCTAGAGGTGTGATTGGGGTACATGATGCCTCGGTGACGACTCGGGTCGAGCAGACTCGACCCGGTGTGATCATTGCTGGGGTGGGGCGACACGCACAGGTGCGCGGGGCTTTAACCGGGGAAGAGCCTTTTGGGCGGGTGGTGCCGGCGCAACCGCGGGTGCGCCCTGGGAGTAGTCGCGTAATATTAACGCATCCCGCTGACCCTGTCGCTCGAGCAGGACGCGATCCTCCTGGATCTCCAGGACAGCCCAACCGTTCAGATCGTCCCCGATGCGCAGACGCCGCAGTTTGGGTTGCGCCGGATCCCGTACCCAGGCGGAGACGGTCTCGGGCGTGATGAGCACGGCGCTCAGATCGAAGAGGCTCAGGTCGAGGTTCTCCTGCAAAACATCCGGACCCTGTTGTTCGTCGCGCGGTGGTTCCGGTCGCCGATCCGGTCGGAACAGCGGACGCTCGATGATCGAGGCATAGTGATCCTTCGACTCCTGCGTCTCGATCTGGCTGAGCAGGTCCGGCTGGCCGGGAGACGCGACGGGCTCCACACCGCCTGTTTCGTCCGTCGTCGCGTCCGATGGCGCGTCTGGCGGCCAACCGATCCACTGGAATGCCAAAAGTCCGAGCAGGGCGAGCGCGACCAGGACCTGAGCCTGTTTCATCAGTGCGCGCCCCCCAGGACGAAGCCATAGATATCCAGTCTCACAGTGAGCTCGCCGCCCTGATCGGCGGCCAGACGCCGCTGCGCCATCCCCGGGCCGGCAGGTTCCGTTGGTCGGGCCGAGGAGCGCACCGAGAGACGCTCGACGAACAGAAAGGGACGTGCCTGTTCGAAACGATAGAGCATCTCCATCAGCGTCTCGGTCGAACCCTGGATCTGGGTGCGTACGCGGATGCGCGGCGGTGTCTCCTGCCCTTCCGGCGGCAGGATCTGGGTACTGATCAGACGTCCGGCGGCGGCGTTGACGATCTCCTGGATTTGGGTTTGGATCTGGGCCCCGGCGAGTGCCTGGGTCGGGGCCTTGAAATAGAAGGCATCGAAGGTGTCGTTGGCGCGCGCCTGCTCTAGCTCGACCTGGAGTGCCGGTAGGCTACCGACCAGGCGTTGATAGCGCCGCAGCTGATCGCGGTGGCTGGCGATGGTGTCATCGAGTTCCGAGATCCGGTCAATCCAGAAGACGGCGATGGCGGCCACAAGCAGGATCGGCGCCAAAACCACAGCGCTGACCAGACCCAGACAGAGCGGTCGATCGGTCGCAGGCTTGAGTGTCATTTGGCACCTCCGCGCACATAGCGGAAGGTGATGTTGAAGCGTTCCTTGCCGGTGCGGGCGATCTGGGTCAAGGGCGAACCGAAGGAGACCCCCTCGATGCTGGGCGCCTGCTCCAGGATCGCGATCAGGGATGTGGCCTGACCCGACTCGCCGCGCAGATCGACCTGATCGTCACTGAATTCGAGGTTCTGCACCCAGGTGTCATCGGGGAGTCGGTCGGTCAGCTCGCGCAGCAGCTCTAGGATTCGGGGTTGTTCGAGCTTGCGCTGGAGCGCGAACGTGCTGCTTTGACGGACGCGCTCGAGTTCCTGGCGCACCTCGTCGACGGCGACCGCCTGGCGGCGCAGACGTGCGACCTCCGACTCCAACTGGCGCGCGAGATAATGCTTCTGCCATAAGGGCGTCACCAGGATGGCGATCACAAGCAGGATCGAAACCATGCCCGAGACCGAGCCGAGCGTCAGTCGCAGACGGCGCCGTTTTGGTCGCCGTTCGACCGGCAGCAGGTTTGCACCCTTCCAGGCGCCCTCCCAGGTGATGCGGTCGATCGGGGTGCCGAGCGCCTCCAGGCGCGCGATCCAGCCATCGACCAGGTCGCGTCGGCACAGGGCCAGGTCGAGTCGCAGACGATCGGTCGTCTTGGAACCGCCCTGGACGGCGAAGTCGAAGAATACGTCCTTGGCCTCGAAGGGCGAGAGCCGATCCAACTCATAGCGGATGACCTGTGGCAGGTTGGCGCGAACCTGCGCCGGGAAGGAGACCACGCGGGTGAGCACATCCGCGCGCGGCAGACGGAGCTCGACGCCGTGCGGGCGCTCCTGCTCGGGGATTCCAGCGATGCCCGGTAAGGCCGTGGCGTGCGCGAGATCCAGCTCACCCAGCGACTGTGTCTCCAGACCCGCGACCACGCTGAGATCGGCGCGCGATCCCACAGGCCGAATGACGAGCCGACGGTTGTGGCGCGCCAAGAAGCGATACGCGACCGCAGGCAGGCAGGCCAGCAACCGCTCTTTGAACCCCTCCGAAAGCCCCGACGAATCGGCCCTGGAGACCGGCCATCCCTTGAAAAATTGGCTCAAGCGTTCGGTGAGGGTCATGGTGTCCGATTCTGAAAATCCGGTCGGTCCAAGGGGGTAAGAGCACCCGGACCCAGGTCGATGCAGGATTGGGCGATCCGGGGCGGGAAATATGGAAAATGAAGTGTAAGACCCAGTCCCGCTCCGGCGCCAGTCGAACTATGCTAAAGACATCTGCTGGTAGAGATCGTGGTGCGTCCCGAAGGCTTGGGAGATCCCTGTCGGTTGCGTCCTGGTGACGGAGAGAGGCGATGAAAAAGGCTTATCGAGTCAGTGTGCTGTTCGTATTGGTGCTCGGTCTCTGGATATCCACTGCCGGTGCCGAGGAATACATGAAACGTGGCGCCAGTGTTGATGACTACGAGAAGGCGCTCAACCGCGTCATGGAACGCAAGCGCGGCCTCATCACTGGACGCGAGCGTCAGTCGACGAGCGCGAGCCAGTCGAAGCCAGAGCCGACCGAGCGGACGGCACCGGTTCAACCCCCGACTCCACCCAAGTCCAGGGTCAATCAGGCGGCCACCCAGACCCCAAGGGTCCGGGCATCGGGACCAGCCGCCGCGGATGTCTATCAGCCGCCGGCGAGCGAGTCTGGTGCCTCGGATGGCGTCTCCATCTATTTTGGTTATGACTCGTCGCGTCTGACGGAGACCTCAATGGCGGAGCTAGCCAAGCTCGGACAGGCACTGAAGCGACCCCAATTCAGCGGGGTCACCTGGCTCATCGAGGGTCACACCGATGCCTCGGGGTCGGAGGAATACAATCAGTCTCTCTCGGAGCAGCGAGCACGCGCCGCCGAGCGCTATCTGATGGAGTGCTGTGGCATCGAGCCGAGCCGACTGATTGCAGTCGGCAAGGGCGAGAGCGAACTCTATGCCCCTGACCGTCCGCTCGCTAGCGTCAATCGTCGGGTGCGGGTGCGCCCGATCGGTGACTGACGCGCCCCGGTGGCCTTCAATCCGTCGTCGTAAAGAAATGGTACGAGATGGCGCGCTGAGACGAGGAGCTGATGGGTTGGGAGTCGAGGGCGGTTCGCAACACCGCCAGATAGCCGATCAAGGGTTCCGACTGTGGGGAGCGCCAACCCGGCAAGATCGGTGTCTCGCTCCAAAGGGCCAGGATGAGGTTGTTACCGTGGGGGCGTGAGATCACGAAGCAGGCGTCGGGTTCACGCGCGCAGGCGGCGTCGTCGCGTGCACCGATCTGGCGCAAACTACCAGGCGGGATGAAATTGTCCGGCAGGGCCATGCTTGGGAACAGATGCACGACCTGGTGGTCGCTGTCGATGAAGTCCAGATAGAGATAGCCGCCCTTGGCCCCCGGATTGAACACGTCGAGGGCCAGATACTGATCCTCCTGGTAGATCCGATCCGGGTTGTTGAAGCGAACGATCGGCATCCCCGGATACCGATCGCTGGCCGGGGCCAGGGCATTCGTCACCCCGAGGAGGTCACAGAAGGGGGAGGCAAAGGCAAGTTCCCGCCTCTCGACCTCCAACCCCGGGGCCAGGGTGCGAACCCGTTCCAACAACGCCGTCAGCTGCTGTGCGTCGCGCAGATAACCGGAGAGCCCGATGGCCCGTTCGCCAATTGGGAACAGTTTGACGTGCGCGCACTCCAGTCCGGCCAGATCTAGCCGCTCGCCGAACCGCATGATGTCCGACGACGACTCGACCGACAGGGAAGTGGGACGCTCTGGCGAGGGGTTGAGCCAGTGGTCCATCAGGGACCCGACCACCAGCCCCCCGAGCAGGAGCGGCACCGACAAGCCGGCTACCCAGATCCAGCGTCTGGAGCGCGATGCAGGTTGGGGATGGCGTTGCTCGGCGGCTGGCCCTAAGGCTGGTTCCAGACCTGACAGGACCGTGGTGACCCCAGACGTCCCCTGGCTTGGACGTTGGATGAGGACGTCTTGATCCAAGACCTGGGTCTTCTGTTCTTCGGGATCGGAGGGCCGCTGGCTGATCAGACCCGGATCGTCCTCGGATGCCATGAAGAGTGAACGCCAGCTCGCCACGGTCTCCGGACGGCGCTCCGGATCGAATTGCAGTCCAGCCTCGAGTGCATCGAGAAAGCGCCGGCTGTATCCAGGGCATTGCGAGCGCCAGCCCGGACGCAACCTGGATGGCGGCGGATGGCCGGTCACGACGTAATACAGGGTCGCAGCCAGGCAATAGATGTCGGTCCAGGGACCTTGGGTGCCACCATACACTTGCTCGGACGCGGCGAAATTCGGCGTGTATTGGGCGATGACACTGACCACGCCGTCCGCCCGATCGCGATGGGCGGCACCGAAATCGATGAGTAGCGGCGTGCCGTCCTCGCGCACAAGGATGTTCGAGGGCTTGATGTCGCGGTGCCAGACCCGATGGGCATGGGCATATTCCAGGCCATCCAGGAGCGGCAGGAGCAGTGCCATCAGTTCGGACTCGCCGAGCGGCCCGCGCGACTCGACCAGCGCATCCAGCGATTGCCCCCGCTCAAAGCGCATGCAGAGATAGACGGTATCGTTCTCGTGGAAGGCATCCGTGACCTGAACCAGGTTGGGATGGGGATGCGGGCGGGCCAACTGGACCAGGGTCTGGCCTTCCTCCAGGAACTTGCGACGCAGGGCGGCGTAGGCCTTCTCCTTGCCCGGCAGGGCCGCGACCCGATTCCCCGCGACTCGACGGGCAAGGTCGTTCGGGAGAAACTCCTTGATCGCAAAGGTCTCGTGCAGGATCTCATGCTCGGCGGCATAGACGATGCCGACCCCACCCCGCCCGAGCGGCGCACCGATGATGAAAGAGTGCAATCGGGTCCCAGGCGGCAACGGGGGTGATTCGAAAGGCTCGTCCATCTTCTATACTCTAGTCGGTCTTCGGCGGTCGGCTCGCGGTTTGGTGGACATCACTGGCGCTGGACGAGGCATCAGGGATTATGCGCGAGAAATTGAATACTCAAACCACGCCCTTGGCAATGCCAGTCAGGTATCTAATGGCGGGCATCCTCCTACTCGATACGTCTGTTTGTCTGGCCCAGATCATCACCGACGGCACGGTCGGTCCGGCGATGAGCCTGAGCGGACCCGAGATGACCATCGGCGCCGAACTCGGGAGCACGCGCGGGGCCAATCTGTTCCACAGCTTCCAGCGTTTCGACATCCCCACCGGACATCAGGCCACCTTCACCGGTCCGGATCAGATCCAAAACGTCATCGGTCGGGTCACGGGGGGTCAGACGTCCCACATCGACGGCACCCTGCGCTCGACTGTCGGACAGGCCGATGTCTATCTGATCAACCCGTCCGGGGTTGTCCTGGGGCCGAACGCGCGGGTCGATGTGCCGGCGGCGCTGCACCTGAGCACGGCGGATGAGCTGCGCTTCAGCGACGGCAGCCGCTACAGTGCCAGCGATCCGGCGGGCAGCACCCTGACCCTGGCCGCGCCCGAGTCGTTTGGGTTTCTCGCGCCCCAGCCGGCGAGTCTGACCATCGAAGGCAGCCAGTTGGAGCTGAAGCCGGGCAAGGCCGCGACGCTCACGGCGGGCGATGTGGGCATCGTGGGGACGTCCGAGCGGCGCGCCAGCCTCAAGGCGCCGGGTGGCGAGGTCCGGATCGAGGCGATTGGCGATCGGGTGGGACAGGTCTCCGTCAGCACGCCCACGAAACAGCCGGGCAGCGGCCGGTTGAGCCTCGATCAGGCGCAGATCGAGACCAGCGGCGCGGGCGGTGGGCGGATCCAGATACGCGCCGGGGAAGCCGACCTCCGTGCGACCTCGATCCTAACTGACAACACTGGAGCGATCGACGCTTCGGCTGGAATCGACATCCTGGTCAGCGGACGCTTGCAGTTGCGCGATCAAACGGGGGTCAGCAGCGATGCCCTGAGTATGGGCGATGCCGGATCAGTGAGTGTAAATGCAGACCGGCTCGAATTGTTGAACGGCTCTTGGATCAGTAGCAGCACCTATGCCCAAGGAGCGGGCGGTGAGGTGCACATCCAGGCGGGGTCGGTCCGGCTGGATGGTTTTGGCGTACCTGATCAGTTCACATGGATTGCGAGTGGCGCTGCTCCCGGCTCCAGCGGGGAGGCGGGCAGGGTCAGTCTAACGGTGGCGGGCTTACTGGAGGTGCTCAACGGGGCGCTGATTTCAAGTAGCACCTGGGGGGTCGGGAAGGCCGGCGGGGTGACGATCAGCGCAGGTTCGCTGCGATTGGATGACTTTGGCATGGATCAATTCACAGGGATCTGGAGTGATACCAACACGGACTCCGGCGGTGACGCGGGCACGGTCAGCCTGAGGGTGGCGGGTCTCCTCGAGGTGCTCAATGGGGCGGCGATTTCGAGTAGCACTCAGGGTTCGGGGCAGGCCGGCGGGGTGACGATCAGCGCAGGTTCGCTGCGACTGGATGGTCTTGGCGCCCCTGATCGATTCACAGGGATTGCGAGCCAAGCCATCCCGGGCTCCAGTGGGGAGGCGGGCACAATCAGCCTGACGGTGGAGGGGTTGCTGGAGGTGCTCAATGGGGCAGAGATTTCGAGTAGCACTGGGGGTTTGGGGCAGGCCGGCGAGGTAACGATCAGCGCAGGGTCGCTACGACTGGATGGTCTTGGCGCGCCAAATCAGGCCACAGGGATTGCGACCCAAGCCAGCGAGGGCTCCAGTGGGGAGGCGGGCACAATCAGTCTAACGGTGGAGGGCTTACTGGAGCTGCTCAATGGGGCACAGATTTCGAGTAGCACTTTTGGCCTGGGGAAGGCCGGCGAGATAACGATTGCGGCAGACTCGATCCGGTTGGACGGCCTTGGCGCCCTGAATCAATTTACAGGGGTTGTGAGTAGCGCTTCAAGCGACACCAGCGGCGACGCGGGCAGGGTCAGTCTAACGGTGGAGGGCTTGCTGGAGGTGCTCAATGGGGCAGTGATTTCGAGTAGCACCTGGGGGGTCGGGAAGGCCGGCGGGGTAACGATCAGCGCAGGGTCGCTACGATTGGATGGTCTTGGCGCACCTGATCAATTCACAGGGATTGCGAGCGAGGCCCTCTTGGATTCCAGCGGGGAGGCAGGCACGGTCAGTCTGTCTGTGGACGAGTTACTGGAGGTGCTCAATGGGGCAGAGATTTCGAGTAGCACTTTTGGCCTGGGGAAGGCCGGTGAGGTGATGATCAGCGCAGGGTCGATGCGATTGGATGGCCTTGGCGCACCTGATGAATTCACAGGGATTGCGAGCCGGGCCGGACGCGGCTCCAGCAGTGACGCGGGCAGGGTCAGCCTGACGGTGGATGGCTTACTGGAGGTGCTCAATGGTGCACGGCTTTCGACCAGCACCTTGGCAACAGGAGATGCAGGTGATCTATCCATCAAGGCGCGTCATCTCTTGATCCTGGGTCCTGACTCTGGTGCCGTGAGTGCGGCTTACTCGTCCGCCACCGGCCAGGTCGGCAATCTGGTCATCGAGACCGACACCCTCAGCCTGGCCGACGGGGGGATACTCAGCATCGAGGCCCAACAGACCGTCACCGACCCAGGTCAGGTGTCTGCCGATCGCACCCTCAAGGTCAAGGCTAATCGATTCTGGCTCGATGGGGGGGTTGTCGTGGCGTCGAGCGCGGGCAATGTCCCGGCTGCTGCCATCCAGATCCAGGCCGACGAGCTGCGTCTCGCCAACGACAGCCGCATCACCACGGAAGCTGCCCAGGCCGATGCTGGTCCGATCAGCATCGGCGGTGGTCGGCTGTGGCTCGCCGACAGCCTCATCACCACCTCGGCCAATGGTGCGGTCGGCGACGGCGGCGACATCAAGCTCACGCCTGAGTATCTGATCCTCGACGGTGGTTTCATCCAGGCCAACACGGCGGCTGTCGGTGCGCGCGGGGGCGACATCCGGATCGACACCCGCGCCCTGATCGCGAGCCAGAGTCTGGTGGAGATCGGCGGGGCCGAGCGTCAGACGTTCACTGCCGAGAGTGGCCGCAACATCATCCAGGCGGCGGCGCCGGGCGGTGAGCAGGGGACGATCGAGGTCACCTCGCCCGATCTGGACCTCACGTCCGCCCTGGTGCCGCTCGCCTCTCCCTTCAGCGACCCGGATGAGCTCTTCACCGATCTTTGTCGCACCCTCAACGAGGCGGGGGCCAGCTCGTTGGTCGAGCGTGGCTACGGCGGACTCCCGCCCGCCCCCGCCCCCACCGCTATCTCCTTCACACCCGAGCGGCTCGATCGACTCAACACCGCCTCATCTGGGGCCCTGGAATGAACACCCACCCACGTCTCTGCTGGCTCATCCCCGCGCTTTGCCTGCCGCTTGCGGCCGCCATGGCCCAGGACGTTCCACCCGCCTCCTCACTCCCCGGCAGCCACCGCGGCGCGACCGGACCGGTGCCCATGGACACCCTCCCGGAAGAAGAACCGCCCCCATCCGCCCCCCAACCAGACACAGGCCCCAGCCCGGTCCCACCCGGCGGTCCGAGCCTGCTCCTGCGTGGGGTACGTTTCGAGGGTGGTGAGGGTCTGCCTCGGGACGGACTCGAATCCATCTACCGCCCCTACCTCGGACGCGAGGTCAGGCTCGCCGACCTGGAAGAGCTGCGCTACCGCCTGACCAAACACTACGTCGATCAGGGCTACATCAACTCCGGCGTCATCATCAAACCCGGCCAGACGGTCAGCGACGGCGTGGTCGTCTTCCAGATCATCGCCGGACGCCTGAGCAAGATCCGCGTCAGCGGCCAGGGACGTCTGCGCCCATCCTATGTCAGCGGACGCCTCCAGCCCGACCCGACCGCGCCCTTCAACCGTGAGGATCTCCAGGGACGCTTCCAGCTCCTGCTCCAGGATCCGCTGATCGAGCGCCTCAACGGTACCCTGATCCCCGGCTCGGAACCCGGTAGCGCCGTGCTGGATCTAGCCGTCACCCGCGCCCGCCCTTGGGAACTCTATCTGCGCACCGACAACTACCGCCCACCAAGCACAGGCTCCGAGCGCGCCTATGTCGGCGGCGTGCTACGCAACCTGACCGGGTTCGGCGACGCACTCGACCTCTCTCTCGGCCACGGCTACGAGGGCGAAGGCAAGGAGGGCGCGATCGGCTGGTCGCTGCCGCTGAATGTGCACGATACACGCCTGTCACTGCGCTACGACCGCAGTGACGCCTCACTGCTGGAAGAACCACTGGCCGATCTCGACATCGAGAGCGAAACCCAGCGCATCGAGCTGGGTCTGTCGCATCCGCTCTGGAACACGACCCAGGGCGGACTGCGTCTCGGTCTGCTACTGTCCTGGGGCGAGAACGAGACCCACCTGCTCGGCATCCCCTTTTCCTTCTCCGAGGGGGCGGTAGACGGCATAAGCCGGGTCGCGGCCGCGCGCTTCATCCAGGAGTATTCGCGTCGCTCGACGCACCAGGCCCATGCCGTTCGCTCGGTCTTCAGCTATGGACTGGACGCCTTCGACGCGACCATCCATCCCGGTCACATTCCCGACAGCCGTTTCTTTGCCTGGCTCGGTCAGGGCCAGTCGGTGTGGCGTCTCAACGAACGCGGAACCCAACTGATCCTGCGCGGGGGCGTGCAACTGGCCGGCGAGACCCTGCTGTCGCTGGAGCGCTTCTCGGTCGGCGGCGTCAACACGGTGCGCGGCTATCGCGAGAACGAACTCGTGGGCGACAGCGGCTATGCCGCCTCGCTGGAACTGCGCCATCCGGTCTGGGAGGGCGTCGGTTTCGGTGAGACCCAACAGCAGATCCAGATCGCGTTCTTCTTCGACGCCGGCGGGGTCTGGAATCATGGCCGGTCCGACCGGCGCGAGGACCTCCAGTCGCTCGGACTCGGCGCGATCTGGACCATCCAGGACCGGCTGCACGCCGAGTGCTATTACGGCTATGCCCTGAGCGATCGCCCCAAGCCAGCCGAGCACGACCTGCAGGACGATGGCATCCACTTCATGGTTCGGGCCGATTTCTGAGAGGTGTGACATGAGGATCCAGTTCATCCGATGGTCGATCCTGGCGCTGTCACTCCTGACGCTCGGGGCCCAGGCGGCGCCGACCTGTGAGCAACCGGGTGGCGCGTCCGTGATCCGCGCCAGCGCCGAGCAGGGGGCCGCGCTCTCGGCCTGGAGCGCGACCATCGCCCGTCGCGACACCCCGGAGGCCGAGCGCATCCAGGCCCTCATCCAACGTGGTGAGACCTATCGCGCCCTGGGCCGCTATCCGGACGCCGAGTCCGATCTGCTCCAGGCGCTCACCCGAGCGCGCACGGCGAATCTAACAGCCCTCGAGGTGGTGGCCCTCCAGGCGTTGGGCCAGGTCGATGCCCAGCAGCGCCGCACGACCCAGGCCGAGGAGCGCCTAGAGGCGGCCCTGGATCGCGCACGCCGGCTCGCCAATCCGACCCTGATCGCCGCGAGCGCCAACGCGCTCGGCAATCTGCGGTTCGAGCAGGGGGCCTCGAGTGAGGCCGGTCGACTCTATCGCGAGGCACTCCAAGCCGCCGAGCGCGTGGACGATCCGGCCCTGCGCGCAACCATCCGGATCAATCTGGCCCGCCAGAGCGCCGGTTCGGCCCAGGCGCTGCGTGAACTGCAGAGCGCGCGGGGGCTCGCCAACCAGGTGGCCGCGACCAGCGAGCGCGTCGATCTGCTGATCGGTCTGGCGCATGTGGCGCGCCGTTCGGCACCTGGCACCCAGGGACAGACCCTGGCGCGCGAGGGTCTGACCAAGGCCGCCGAACTGGCCTCGCAAGCCGGGCTGGACCGTGCCGAGTCTCAGGCCCTGGGCGGTCTGAGCGAGCTGGCAGAGGAACGCGGCCAGACGACCGAGGCACGCCGTCTGGCCGAGCAGGCGATCATAGCCGCCCCCATCGATGCCTATGACCTGCGCTACCAGTGGGAATGGCGCTTAGGCCGGCTGCTGCGCGACCAGGGCGACCGGCAACGCGCCATCGCCGCCTATCGGCGCGCGGTCGATCACCTCCAGCGCATCCGCAACGACATCCCGGTCGAGTATGCCGAAGGCCGCTCCTCCTTCCGTGAGACCCTGGAACCACTCTATTTGGGGCTGGCCGACCTCCTGCTGCGCGAGTCCGCGAGCCGGGTTGATGCCGAAGGGACCCAGGCCCTGTTGCGCGAGGCGCGCGACACCGTCGAGCAGATCAAGATCGACGAGTTGCGCGACTATTTCCGCGATGCCTGCATCCTGCCGCTACGTCAGGAGATCGAGACCCTGGCACCGCGCGCCGCCGTGCTCTATCCGGTCATCCTCGACGACCGACTGGAGATCCTGGTGAGCATCGGCCAGCGGCTCTATCAGGCGACCACCCCGATCGGGCGCGAGCCGCTCACCCTGACCGCCGAGATCCTGGCACTCAAACTGCGCTACGACCAGCCGATCGATGAGGAAGCGACCCAGATCCACGACTGGCTGATCGCCCCCATCCAGTCCTGGCTCGATGCCCAGAAGATCGACACCCTGGTGTTCGTGCCCGATGGTCCACTGCGCGCCGTCCCCCTGTCCGTCCTGCGCGGACGGGGTCAGTATCTGGTCGAGCGCTATGCCGTGGCGACCGCGCCCGGACTCAAGCTGCTCCAGCCCGATGTGTTCTCGCCCACCACCATGACGACCCTGCTCGCGGGTCTGAGTCGTCCAGGCCCTGTGGTCGATGAACTGCCCGGCTGGTGGGTGGATGCCCTGATCGAGCAGCAGCGCGGACGTGGTCGCGGTGCGTCGGCGGACGGCAGCAGTCGTCGCGGTGTCTCGGTCAGGGTGCGGGGTGCCGCGGGCGAGCGACGCCCAAGCGGACCCTCGCGCGCCGCGACCAACGAGAAGATCGCGGCCCTCTCCTTGCCCGGCGTGGCCGAGGAGATCGATCAGCTCGCTCAGCGCGTGCCCGGACGCACGCTGCGTGACCAGGAATTCCTATTGGACCGCTTCGTCGAGGAGGTCAAGGGACAGCCCTATCGGGTGGTGCACATCGCCTCGCATGGTCTGTTCCTGGGACCGCCCGAGGAGAACTTCATCGTGACCTACGATCGCAAGCTCGACATGAAGACCCTGGCCGCTGTGCTCAAGCCCAAGGAACTGGACCAGCGTCCGATCGAGATCCTGGTCCTAAGCGCCTGCCAGACGGCCGAGGGCGACGACCGCACGCCTCTGGGTCTGAGCGGGATCGCCATCCAGTCCGGCGCCCGCAGCGCGCTCGGCTCGCTCTGGCCCGTGGGCGACCAGGCGACCCAGAGGCTGATGCGCGACTTTTATGATCAGCTCAAGCAGCCGGGCACAAGCAAGGCGCGCGCCCTGCAGGCGGCGCAGAAGGCGATGATCGCAAGTGGCGGGGAAGCGCATCCCAGTGACTGGGCGGCCTTCATCCTGGTAGGGAACTGGTTGTAGCGACCAGGCGCTCGTAGAGCGACTCCGGCATCAGAAAGAAAAACTCATAGCGCGCAAAGGCGATGATGTCACAATCCTTGAGCGGAAAGGGTTTGGTTCCGATGGGCGTGCTGTTGACCAGGGTGCCGTTGGTCGAGCCGCAATCGCGGATCGACCAGCCGCTCGAGCCAATCTCGATGAGAGCATGACGCTTGGAGATCGAGACATCCGGGATGACCAGATCATTGCCACTGAGACGACCGACGCTGAGCACACTCGGGACACCCAAGGCCCCCGGACGCTTGACCAACGGGTAGATGGCACGTCTCAGCGCCTCTGGGGTCGTCGATTCATGGGGCCCTGCGCTGTCGAACGCGAAGACCAGGGTCTGATTGACGTTGCCGACCCGATTCCGACGCTCCTCCAACGAGCCGGCCTGGAGGGCTAGACCAGCAAGGACTGGGTGATGTATCCAGCGCACGAAATCTGTCTCGGGACAGGACTTGGCCAAACGTACCAGCGGACTTAGATCGATACGACCCGACTCATTGACTAAGGTTGTAACCCCCCCCCGCGATCAAGGCCGGTCCGGCGGAACGATCAGTGGCTGTGTTCTCATCGTGATGTGTCATGGCTCATCGCTCCGATTCGCTGTCGTCTCGTGTGAGTTCGGCCGCCAGCCCCCATCGACGCCACAGCACCTGATAAGGCGGCTGCTGGCCCGGCACAAGCCGAAAGATCGCCTCCATGGTTCGACCCGCGCCGCTCGCTTGTGGCTCGTTGATCTGGAGACGGTAGAGTGGACCGCCGCGATCGATCACGGTTGTCGTGGTCGTCCCGGGCACCTCGCCCCGATCGCGTTCGGCGATCGCTGCGCGCGCCTCCTCTAGGCTGATGCCCCTGCGTGTGGCCAGCACCGCCGCCGAGGCGAAACGCTCGTTCGGTTGGGTCGAGCCGCCGTCCACTGAGACCTCGGGCGCCAGCCGACGATAGATCTCGGGCGTCATCCCCAGCACTTGGCGCAGTTCCTCGACTGTCTCATAGGGGGCATCCTTGGCCCCCAGGGGGCGCCCGGCCCGTTGGTAGTCGGCATCCTCGGCGCCATTGAGGAGCGCAAGACCGTCCTGGTCGCGCCAGTCGATGATCGCGGCTGCCACGGCATCGGCGGCCTGGGGTTCCAGTCCGAGCACCTCCAACAGGTTACGCAGGGTCTCGGGCTGGATCTGGTTGAGATCATAGCGCGAGGACTCGTTGAAGACGCGCAGACTCAGCTCGGCGCCGGCGAAGGACCAGAGGTGCGGCTGGCCGTCGGGCAACCAGACCGTTCCCTCTGTGTCGTCAACCTGGACCTCTGGGATCATAAAATGCAGCGCCGTATAGGCGATGGCCGCCTCGGCGAGGGCCCGGAAACGCGCCGACTCGACCTGGTTTTCGGTCAGGGCGATCTCAGTACGGCGCGAGACGGTCAGGCTTATGGCCATGACCGTCAGGAGCATCAGCCCCCACATCACGAGTACGAGCGCGATGCCACGCTGGGGTTGGATTCGTGCCATCGTCAAGGCTGATCGGGTAGGGCCACGACAAGGTCGGGCCAGGATTGTTCGGTCGTCTCCAGGCGGATCCGTATCAGGTTTGGCAGCTGTGTCTGTCCCTGCCAGTCGTCATGCCAGTCTGGTCCGCTGTCGCCATCGGCTAGACCATAATAGGCCAGCTCGAAGCGGCTCACGTCCTTCAGTAACAGGGTGCGACCGAAGGCACCCTCGGCCAGATCCAGATCGGACGCGAGCGCACTCAGTGCACCCGCGCCCTCATCCTGTTCGGTCATGGGTATCCAGGGCGGGATCGCGTCATTGCCTTCCAACGCCTCAGGGTGCAGCAACCAGCGGGTCAGGACCAGGTTTCGTGCCTCGCCCGCACCTTCAAGCTGTAGACGCAGGATATAGAGCCCGGAGAGCCCGACATGTTCAGACAGGGGGGCGACCCATTCGAGACGTTCGGACTCGCCGGCAAAGACCTGGACGATCTGACCCTCATAGACCGCCGTGGCCGGGCGAGTCTGACCGAGCAGGCGCCGTAAGAATCCATCCGCAAGCCGCAGGCCGGACAGACGCTCGCCGACCGTCTCGACGGCCTCCCAGGAGCGTCCACCCAGCCTCAGGCCCGAAAACAGCACCAGTGAGATCAAACCGATGATCGCCAGCGCGATCACCAGCTCGATCAGGGTGAAGCCGGGTGCCGTGCGCCCGTTCATGACGCTGTATTCGCCAAGGGCTCGGCCAGCTTCAGGGTCGAGAGCATCAGACGTCGCGGACGTCCAGCATCGAACCAAAGGACAATGGCATTGACACGATAGGCCCTGACCGGGGGTGTGGAGGTCGGAAACTCATCCGCAAGGTCCATCTCGACCAGGGTGAGCTCCCAGGAAAAGCCATTCTCGGTGTCGCCCGAGACCGACCCCTCTTCGAGTGTGATCTCGTATCCGACCCGGTTGAGCAGGGACTCGGCCAGGGTCGCGGCCTGGCTATACTGGGCTGAGGCGATGGTGGCGCTGGTGGCGCGCGCGAAGATGCCAAGCAGCACCCCGAGCGAGAGGGCCAAAATCGCAAAGGCGACCAGGACCTCGAGGAGTGAGAATCCGCCTTGGGATCGACCAGGGTGCATCACTCGGACCAGGACCAAAGCTCGATGCGCCCAGTCAGCCAGGTCACGCCGACCTGATAGCCATGCCCATCATGCGAGAGTATGAGGCGCCCGCCGGTCGAGCTGCCGTCAGGGAAGAAGCGGATGGTACCGCGCTGCGCTTCGATCAGCTCGTTGTTCGCGGCATCGAGCCGAAGCGCGAGCCGCTCGGGCAGCGAGAGCGCGCGATAGCCGGCAAGCGTCAGTCGCTTTTGTTCGAGATCGACCAATACGGTCGTCTCATCGCCGCGCCGAATGGCCGATTCACGTGCCAGCTTCAGCATGGCGGCCGTGCGACGGGCGGCAGACTTCATCTCTAGCCCCGGAAAGGCGGCCGAAAAGAGTGCAGGCAGCGCCGTCATGGCGACGGCAGCGATGGCCATGACCACCAGCAGCTCGACCAGGGTGAAACCGCGCGCGCGACGCCTCACCCCTTGGACCCGGATTATTCCCAACTCTTGATATCGGCGTTCTCGCCCTCGCCGCCCTCGCGGTTATCGGCGCCGAGGGACCAGATGTCAAAACTGCCGTGCTCACCCGGGAACCGATACTGATACTCGAAGCCCCAGGGATCCTTGGGGACTTCCTTTTTCTTCAGATAGGGGCCATTCCAGCCGGGCATGTTGCCCGGATTCTCGACCAGTGCCTTGAGTCCCTCGCTTTCGGTCGGATAGCGACCCAATTCGAGTCGATAGAGATCCAGGGCCGAGGATAGATCCTCGATCTGGAGCTTGGCCGTCTTGGACTTGGAACTGCCTAGGAATTTCATCACCTGCGGCCCGACGAGTCCGGCGAGCAGACCCAGGATGGCCAGCACGACCAGGAGTTCGACCAGGGTAAAGCCGCCGTGGCGGCGCGACGTCTTAAAGCGCATATGAAACCGACCTCTTGAGAGTGGATCCTTGAGATTCGATGCTGCATTCTAAACTCGGCCCGGCCGGCAGGATACGGCCTCAGAAAACGAGATCATTGGCGCCGAGGATGGCCATCAGGATCGATAGAATGATCCCAGCCACGATGACGCCCAGGCCGACGATCAGGATCGGCTCCAACAACGTCAGCATCCGCTGCACGCTCACCCGCGTCTCGCGATCATAGAGACTGGCGACCTTGGCCAGCATGGCCTCGAGACTGCCGGACTCCTCGCCGACCCGGATCATCTGAAGCGCCAGGTCGGGGAGGGCCTGGAGCCGGGCCAGGGGGCCGGCCAATCCACGACCGTGTTTGAGCTCTTCGCCTGCCTCCTCGATCAGGCTCAAGAGCCTTTGATTGGAGACCACTTCCTTGGCAAGGTTCAGGGCACTGAGCAGCGGCAGACCGTTTTTGAGCAGGGTCGAGAGTGTGTGACAGAGCCGCGCGGTCTCCATCTTCCAGATCAGATCGCCAAACAGCGGTAATCTCAGCAGCCAGCGGTCAAAACCTGCTCTGGCCTCGGGATTCTGGAGCCAACGCTCGATGATGACGGCCACCAGCGCCATCAGACACAGCATGGCCCACCAATAGTTACGGAACAGATCCCCGGCGGCGACCACGATCTGGGTCGGCAGGGGCAGTGCCGCGCCCATGTCCTCGAACAACACCGTGAACTGAGGCACCACGAATACCAGGAGCAGAATGACCGAGAGCACGGAGACGAACACCAGGATCGAGGGATAGACCAGGGCCGAGGTCAGGGTCTGGCGCAGTTCGGCGATACGTTCCAGATAGTCGGCCAGCCGGTCGAGTACCTGTTCCAAGGCGCCACTCGCCTCGCCGGCACGTACCATGTTGATGTAGAGACGCGGAAACTGACGGTCCTGGGCCTCCAAGGCGCTGGAGAAGGTCGCGCCGCCGCGTACCCGTTCTTGGAGATCCGAGAGCAGCCGCACCAGATGCTCCTCGGAGGTCAGATCGATGAGGATTTGCAGCGAGCGGTCCAGGGTCATGCCGGCTTCGAGCAGGGTCGCCAGCTCGCGTGTCAGGAGGCTGATCTCCTTTTGGCTCAGACGCCGTCGCTGCCGACGGCCAAGACCGAAGGTCAGGCCCTTGGTCGTGCGCGCCTCGATCGGAATCAGACCCTGGACCTGGAGATGGTGGATGACAGCCGATTCGTCGGCGGCCTCCATCTCGCCCTCGACCGGCTCGCCGTCGAGCTTCACCGCTTTGTAGAAAAATTTGGGCATACTTCCGGTCACACCCGCCGATCGGCCGCTTGACATCATCCCCTGTCTGGAGTGCGCGAACTCGGCCTGGATACAGGGGACAATGAACTCAGACGGCTGTTCCCGACTCAGGTAGCCGCAGACGCTCGACCACGCGCCCAGCCTTGAGATGCTCGCTCAGGATCTCTTCCAGATCCCACTCATCGGCGTAGGTGTACCAGACGGCATCGGGATAGACGACGATGGTAGGACCTTCGACGCAGCGTCCTAGACAGCCGGCGATGTTGACGCGCACCCCACCCGGCCCCGACAGCCCCTCCTCCCTGGCTCGGCGCTTGAGATAATCGCGCATGTTCGAGGCATTGGACTGAGCACAGCACTGGCGGCCATCCTCGCGCCTGTTGGTGCAGAAAAAGACGTGATAACTGTAATGTGCCATGGTCGAACTCGAGTCGTCGTATTCTGTAGCTCGGGAGCTGAAGTTATAGACTACCATGACGCCCCCAGCCGCGCTGCCGCATGATGCCGATGCGCGCCCGTGCGCCGATCGGTGGTCTGTCTCCATCACACTTTGCCGTCAAGATTCCGCCTTGAATACCCCCCTCAAGCTGTCGTCCACCTGGTCGACACCCCGTCTCTCGAATCAGGATCTGCTCCGACTCGCCGACCAGTGCGTCAAGTGCGGGTACTGTCTGCCCCATTGCCCGACCTATCTCAAGACGCGCCACGAGGCCGAGTCACCGCGCGGACGGATCGCCCTGATCCAGGGCTGGCTGACCGGTCGGCTCGAGATGACGCCTGGACTGGCCGGGCACCTCGACAGCTGTCTGCTCTGCCGTGCCTGTGAATCGGTCTGTCCGTCGCTCGTCGCCTACGGACCTCTGCTCGACGGCGCCCGTGCGGCCTCTCTAGCCACAGGGCCGCTCTGGCGACGTCTCTGGAGGTCGGCCTGGATCGGTGCGCTCTGCAGGGCGCGCGTCCTAGACACCCTCGCCCGGCTGGCCAGGTTTTATGTCGGGACTGGGGTGACGCGGCTCATCGGGAGGCTTGGCCTGGATCGCCTCCGCAGGTTCGCCCTCTATCCTCGTCTGCTCGAGTCCTTGGCCATCACGGCCCGCCCGGTCATACCCCAACCGAGCACGGACGCCGACCTGGATCTCTTCATCGGCTGCTCGGGCGCGAGCGTGCAAGGCGGGGCGATCGCGGCAACGCGCCTCCTCTGCGAGCGGCTTGGACTCCGGGTCCGGATCGCCTCCGAAGCGGTCTGCTGCGGCGCCCTGCAGCGTCACAACGGCCTTCCTGAAGCGGCCGATCGTGCCCGCGAACGGTGCGCCCAGATCCACGGCGGACGCCCACTGGTCGGTGTCGCCAGTGCCTGTGTCGCCGAGCTACGCGGGCATCCGGCCCTCAGCCAGACGCTGGAGGTCTGCGACTATCTCGCCAGCCGTCGCTGGCCCGAGACGCTCATCCTGGCGCCGAGGCGAGGGCGCGTGCTGGTGCACGAACCCTGCTCGCAGCGACGTCTGCTCGGGGGCAATGCCGCCGTCTATCGGCTGCTGGCGCGCATCCCCGGGCTAGAAGTCGCGCCGCTTCCAGACAACGACCGCTGTTGCGGCGCCGCCGGGAGCTATCTGCTCCAGCAGCCAGCAATGGCTGCTGCATTGCTCGAAGACAAGCTGCACCTCATCCGGGACTTGAAGCCGGATATCATCGTGACCATCAATCCGGGATGCGCGCTGCACCTGCTCGTCGGGATCCGCGAGTCTGGTCTCACCACCGAGGTCCTACATCCGGTCGAGTTGATGGCGCGCCAACTCACCGAGCCTCGCTGATTTGTAAATCCTAAAACCCTCAACGATGAACACTCAGCACGACCGCCGTTATACCCAGATCGATCGGCTGCTCATCGGCGTCGATCAGGCGCTGCGCACCGTCTTTGGCAGACCGCGTGTCACCGAGCGCAAGAATCCGGCCGCCGACCTGAAGGAGTCCGAGCTGCGCGAGGATCAGCGCCGCCATGTCGCGCGTCTGATGCGTATCAACCACACCGGCGAGGTCTGCGCCCAGGCGCTCTATCAGGGGCAGGCGCTCACCGCCAGACGGCCCGAGACCCGGCACCGTCTGGAACGCTCGGCACGGGAAGAAAACGACCATCTGGCCTGGTGTGAGGAGCGGCTAGATGAATTGGGCGAGCGCAAGAGCCTGCTCAATCCGTTCTGGTATGCCGGATCCTTCGCGCTGGGCGCACTGGCGGGGCTGGCGGGCGACAGATGGAGCCTAGGCTTCGTCGTCGAGACCGAGCGTCAGGTCGAGGATCATCTCGATGAACACCTGGCCCAGATCCCGGCCCAGGATACAAAGAGCCGAGCCATCCTGGAGCAGATGAAGGCCGACGAGATCCATCACGCCCAGGTCGCCAAGTCGGCGGGCGGGGCCGATCTGCCCGCGCCTATCCGTCAGGCGATGAAACTGACCTCGCGCGTGATGACACGCACGGCCTACTGGCTGTGAGAAGGCGGCCTAGGACGCCTCGCGGATCTCAAAGTCATGGGTGATGCTCGCCGTGGCCCCGAGCATGATCGAGGCCGAGCAGTATTTCTCCGCGCTCAGTCGGATCGCCTGCTCGACCCGCTTGGGGTCAAGACGGCGCCCGGTAAGGATGAAGTGGATATGGATGCGGGTGAAGACCTTGGGATCCTCGGTGGCACGCTCGGCCTCCAACTCGACCACGCAATCCGTGACCTGCTGGCGCCCTTTGCCTAGGATCAAGAGCACGTCGAACTGGGTGCAGCCGCCGAGGCCGAGGAGCAGCATCTCCATCGGCCTCACCCCGATATTGCGTCCACCCAACTCGGGCGGGCCGTCCATCACCACACCATGCCCAGAGCCGGACTCGCCCAGCATGGCGACTCCATCGATCCATTTCACCCGTGCCTTCATAGCCTAAGTATCTCGTCGGTCGTTGTATCTGATGATTTAGACTGTTCACAAACCTGGAGAGGACGGAAGGCTAGCATAAGTTCGACAACACCACCCAGCCTGCCTAGAATCGACTCAGTTTCGCCCACCCAGGTCGAGGTCGAGCGATGAGCATTCAGCGAATGCCGAAGGAAGATCCCCGTTGGCTAAAGCCCTTTCTGGCGCACTGCCATACCAAGAACTATGACAAGAACATCGATTTCATCCGGCAAGGACAACCGGCAGAGAGCCTCTACTATCTCATCGAGGGTTCAGCTTCAGCCCTGGTGCTCGACGAGGAGGATCGCCGTGAGCTGATGCTGGCCTATATCAATAAGGGCGAGTTCATCGGCGAGATGGGGCTGTTTATCCCACAGACGACGCGCAGCGTCATCGTGCGCACCCGTACCAAGTGCAAGGTGGCCGAGATCAGCTATCAGCGTCTTGACCGCCTGCTCGAGGATGAGCTCGCCGCTGTGGCCAAGGACTTTCTCTACAGCCTCGGCGCACAGCTGGCCATGCGTCTGCAGACGACCAGCCGCAAGGTCAGCGATCTGGCCTTTCTCGACGTCACCGGGCGGATCGCCAGCGCCCTACTCGACCTCTGTCAGCAGCCCGATGCCATGACCCATCCGGATGGGATGCAGATCCGGGTGACCCGTCAGGAGCTCGGTCGACTCGTCGGCTGTTCGCGCGAGATGGCCGGACGGGTGATGAAGACCCTGGAGGAACAGGGCTTGGTCAGCGTCAAGGGCAAGACCGTCGTGGTCTATGGCACGCGCTGAGGTCGATTAGAAAAAGAGTCGCTTCAGCTCGACACCCGGATCGGGCGCACGCATGAAGGCCTCGCCCACCAAAAAGGACTGGACGCCGTGACAACGCAGCCGCATGACGTCCTCGCAGCTCAGGATACCGCTCTCGGTGACCAGCAACCGATCGTCCGGGATCGCCGCCAGCAGACCAAGCGTGGTCTCCAACCTCACCTCGAAGGTGCGCAGATCGCGGTTGTTGATCCCGATCAGCCGTCCAGGCACGGCGAGCGCCCGCGCGAGCTCATCGGCATCGTGCACCTCGATTAGCACATCCAGCCCCAATGCATGCGCCAGCGCGTTCAGCTCATCCAGCTGGGCATCGGACAGACAGGCCGCGATCAGCAGGATGGCATCAGCGCCGATCAGACGCGCCTCATACACCTGATAGGGGTCGATGATGAAATCCTTGCGCAGGACCGGCAGGGCGCAGGCGGCGCGCGCCTCCTGGAGATAGGCATCACTGCCCTGGAAGAAACTGACATCGGTCAGAACCGAGAGACAGGCCGCGCCGCCGCGCTCATAGCTCAGCGCGATCGCGGCGGGATAAAAGTCGGGTCGCAGCAGGCCCTTGCTGGGACTCGCCTTCTTGATCTCGGCGATCACCGCCGGCTCACCGGCTGTAACCCGCCTTTGAAGCGCGGCGGCAAAACCGCGCACTGGCCCGACCTCGGCGAGCGCGGCCTTGAGTTCAGTCTCTGACCGACGCGCGCGGCGCTCGCCGACCTCCTCGATCTTACGCTGGACGATCGTCTTTAGGATATCCGCAGTATGAGTCATGGACCTTTGCGTCATCTCGTATTAACCCGGCCCTCAAAAATGAGGTGGATCGCGCCTTACGGCGCTCCTACCCCACCACCGCACCCCGTAGGAGCGGCTTTAGCCGCGATTGGGGCGGTTGAGGGGGCAACAAGCCCCGCCATCGGGCCTTACGGCGCCCCTACAGAGCCGCCGACCCGCCTTGCCGAGATCCACCTTTAAACAGGGCCAGGGCTTGAAATTGCCCTATCGTTCACGCCTTCCAGGAAGATTGCTCGAAGCCTGTTGCAGCCTTCTTGACCGATGGTCTTTATGGGACACCTCTTTGAGGAAACGCCGAATAAATCGCGTGCCTCTCAATCGCGGCTGAAGCCGCTCCTACAAAATCAATTGGTTACTGGAGAAGGTTTTGCCACGAATGGAATCGGCGTTTCCTTAAAATTAAGATCAGTGTCAATCGAACCCCTTGGTCAGGGCGATCAGGCGTTCCAGACGCCCTTGGGCCTCGCCATTGTCGATCAACTGAGCCGTTAGCATTACACCCTCGGCGAGCGACCCGGCCCGTCCGGCAGCATAGATGGCCGCGCCGGCGTTGAGCCGCACGATGTCGCGCGCCGGACCTGGCTCGCCGGCGAGTACGCTTTGCATCAGCGCCAAGCTCTCCTCCGGGCCAGAGACGCGGATCCTATCCAGCGGCGCACACCGGAGCCCGAAATCCTCGGGCCGCAGGCTGTAGCGATGGACCTCGCCGTCGCACAGTTCGGCCACATCCGTGGTGTCGGCGATGCTGATCTCGTCGAGACCGTCGCGGGCATGGACAACCAGCACGTGCCGGCTTCCGAGTCGTTGCAACACCCGGGCGAGCGGTTCGATGAGCTCGGCATCAAAGACCCCCAGCACCTGATTGGGGACCCGCGCCGGATTGGTCAGCGGTCCCAGGATGTTGAAGAGGGTACGCACACCCAGCTCGCGCCTGGGCGCGATGGCATGTTTCATGGCGCTGTGATGGCTGGGTGCAAACATGAATCCGACCCCGACCTCGCGCACACAGCGGGCGACCTGCTCGGGGCTAAGATCAAGCCTGACACCGGCGGCCTCTAGCACATCGGCGGCACCCGATGTGCTGGAGACCGAGCGGTTGCCGTGTTTGGCGACATGACAGCCGGCGGCGGCGGCGACGAACATGCTGGTGGTCGAGACGTTGAAGGTGCCCACGCCATCGCCGCCGGTCCCGACGATGTCTACCCGGTGATCCAGTCCAGAGAGATCAACCCCGGTGGCCAGCTCGCGCATCACGGCGGCGGCGGCGGCGATCTCGGTCACGGTCTCGCCCTTCATGCGCAGCGCGACTAGAAAACCGGCGATCTGAGCCGGCGTGGCACCACCGGTCATGATGGTCCGCATGACGGCCATCATTTCATCGCTGCTGAGATCACGCCGTTCGATACAACGCGCGATGGCGTCCTTGAGCTCCATATCAGCGATCCTCCAGGAAGTTTTCAAGCAGACGCTGGCCCTGTTCGGTGAGGATGGACTCGGGATGGAATTGCACCCCCTGGATCGGCAGGCGGCGATGACGCACGCCCATGATGCACTCGCGCGTCCCGTCCGGGCCCTGGGTCCAGGCCGTGACCTCTAGACAGTCCGGCAGGGTCTCGGGGGCGATCACCAGCGAGTGATAGCGGGTGGCCTCGAACGGATCGGGCAGCCCGGTGAAGACGCCCAGACCTGTGTGATGGACGGGCGAGGTCTTGCCGTGCATGACCTCGGGTGCCCGGACGATCTGTGCGCCGAACGCCTGACCGATCGCCTGATGGCCCAGACAGACGCCCAGGATCGGCACCTGGCCAGCCAGGCGCTTGATCAGGTCCACCGAGATCCCGGCCTCGTGCGGGGTGCAGGGTCCGGGTGAGATCACGACCCGCTCGGGCGCCAGCGCCACGGCCTCCTCGACCCCCAGTTCGTCGTTGCGCACGACCTTCACCTCCGCACCGAGTTCGCCGAGATACTGCACCAGGTTGTAGGTGAAGGAATCGTAGTTGTCGATCATCAACAGCATGGACAGCGCATCCTAGGATTCTTGGGGCGACGCTGCATTCTCGCCCAAACGCCCCGCAAACGGAAACCGGAATGCGTCTGCGCTGCCCGCCTGCCTGAGATTCATGGTTCAATACCGGCTTGCCCAAACCAAGATCCGTTCCGCAAGCATGAGAGCGACCGATGGATGTTGAACTGATCGAGATCCAGGAATTTCTGGCCAGTCATCCGCCCTTCGATCAGCTGCCCGAGGAGACGCTGGCGCGTCTTCCACGCCGTCTGTCGGTGCGCTACTTCCGTCGCGGCACGCCCTTTCCGCCTGAGGTACCCGACCCGCCCTGCATTTACATCCTGCGTCGCGGCGCGGTGGAACTGCGCAACATGCGCGGCGAGCTGGTCGGAAAGCTGGCCGAGGGCGACCTGTGCGAACAACATTGCCGGGGCACGGAAGACGAACCACGACTCCAATGCAGAACCGTCGAGGACACGCTCGTCTATGTCCTGCCCTGCTCGGATCTGAACGAGTTGCGTGCGACGCATCCCGCCTTTGCCGAACACTTCGAGCAATCGACCTCGCGTCGGCTGCGCAAGGCACTCGACGTCGTCATCGAGTCGCCACCAACCGGCCACGGGCTCATGACGGTGCGGGTGCGCGACCTGATCCGGCGTGCACCCATCACCACAGGCCCAGAGACCAGCATCCGCGAGGCCGCGCGCCTGATGTCCGAACACCATGCCTCCTCGCTGCTGATCATGGACGGCGAGCGTCTAGTCGGCCTGGTCACCGACCGCGATCTGCGCAACCGCTGTATCGCCGTCGGGCGCCCGACCGACCAGCCGGTGCGCTCGATCATGACCGAGACCCTGACTACGGTCGATGTGGACACGCTCGGCTTCCAGGCACTCATCACCATGACCAGGCTCAATATCCACCATCTACCTGTGATCGAGGATGGGCGGGTCGTGGGACTGATCTCCTCGACCGACTTCACCCGCCTCCAGAGCGCCAACGCCATCTATCTGGTCGGTGACATCCATCGTGCCGACTCCATCGAGACCCTCGCGCAGATCGGGAACAAGATCGCCGAACTTCAGATCCACCTGATCCTGGGCGGGGCCACCGCGACCCAGGTCGGACAGGCGATCAGCGCCATCACCGATGCCATCACCCTGCGTCTGATCGAACTGGCCGAGGCCAGGCTCGGCGCCCCCCCAGTCCCCTATGCCTGGCTCCTGGGCGGGTCGCAGGGCAGGCGCGAGCAATCCGTGCATTCGGATCAGGACAACGCGCTCCTGATCTCCGACGAGGCCAAACCCGAGGACGAGGGCTATTTCGCCGCCCTGGCCCGCTTCGTCAACGATGGACTCAACGCCTGCGGTTTTGTCTACTGCCCGGGCGAGGTCATGGCCAGCAACCCGAAATGGCGCCAGACGCTGCGCGTCTGGAACAAGTATTTCTCCAACTGGATCCTCAAGCCCGAACCCATGGCGCTGATGCTGTCGAGCGTCTTTTTCGACATGCGCTCGCTGCGCGATCCCAAGGGGCTATGCGAGGAACTGCACGAGCGCATCATCGAGAAGTCGCGCGCCAACCGGATCTTTATCGCCTACATGGCCGCCAACGCGCTCAAGAATCGTCCACCCTTGGGCTTCTTCCGCAACATCGTACTGATCCAGGGCGGCGATCACGACCATACGTTCGACATCAAACATCGCGGCCTCATCCCCATCATCGACCTGGCGCGCGTCTATGCCCTCTCGGCCGGGATCCTCGAGAACAACACCAACGAGCGGCTCCAGGCCGCCGCCGAGCGCGGTGCCCTGAGCCGCGACGGCGCGGCCAACCTGATCGACGCGCTCGAACTCATCGCCACCCTGCGCATGCGCCACCAGGCCGAACAGATGCGCAAGGGTCAGCCGCCCGACAACTTCCTCGCGCCGGATGCGCTCTCGCCACTCGAGCGCCGACACCTGAAGGATGCCTTCGTCCTGATCAATACCATGCAGGAGGCGCTCGGACAGCGTTATCAGACTGGGCGGTTTACCTGAGATGGCCTTCCTGACCGACTGGACCCAACGCTGGCGTCACAGGCGCGCGCCACCGGGACCGGTGCGCGATTATCTGGCCCGACCCCTACCGAGCCCGCGCGCCGACTATCGCGCCGTCGAGTATCTGGCCCTCGACCTGGAGACCACCGGGCTCGACCAGCGCCGGGATCTGATCCTGAGCGTCGGCTATGTGGTGCTCCACGGACCCGAGATCGATCTCTCGAGCGCACGCCATCATCTGGTGCGCATCGACCGCTCGATCCCAGAATCGAGCGCCGTGATCCACCAGATCACGGATGATCAAGCCGCTGCCGGAAAGGACTTGCCAGAGGTCCTCGCCGAGGTGCTGGCCGCGCTCGCCGGACGGGCGATGATCGCACACTGTGCCAGCATCGAGCGGGGCTTTTTGGCCAATGCCTGTAAGCGCTGCTGGGGCCAGACCGTACCCTTGCGCATCATCGATACCCAGACACTGGCCTATCGGACCCTAGAACGACGCCAGATCCCGTGCAAACCCTCAGACCTGCGACTGCATGCCCTCGCCGGGCGCTACAATCTACCGCGCCACAGCGCCCACAACGCCTTGAGCGACGCACTCGCGGCCGCCGAGCTATTCTTGGCCCAGGCCGCCTATCGCGACGACGGCAAGCGGCTGCGGCTATCGGAGTTTTTGTGTTGACGAGGCCCAAATGCCTCGACTCGGCTAGATCGCCACTCAGGCCAAGGTTTAGTATTGTGTCGACGAATTCGCTCGAAACGCCGACGACAATCGCCCGTCGACCCAAGCCATACACCCCCAGATAGAGATCGAGGAGAACTGATCCATGTCGGAAGAAAAAGTCTATCCGGTCCCCGCCGAGATCGCCGCTAAGGCCCACATCAATGCCGAGCAGTACGCGGCCATGTATCGGCGTTCGATCGAAGACCCGTCCGGCTTCTGGAGCGAGCAGGCCGAGCGGTTCGTCACCTGGAGCCGCAAATGGGACTCGGTGATGGACTACAGCTACCAGGCTGAGGATCTGCACATCCAGTGGTTCAAGGGCGGCAAGCTCAATGCCTCCTATAACTGTCTCGACCGCCATCTAGAGACGCGCGGCGACCAGGTCGCCATCATCTGGGAAGGCGACAATCCCAACGAGGATCGCCAGATCAGCTATCGCGAGCTGCACGCCGAGGTCTGCCGGCTGGCCAATGTCCTCAAGTCATATGGGGTCAACAAGGGCGATCGGGTGTGTATCTATCTGCCCATGATCCCCGAGGCCGCGGTCGCCATGCTCGCCTGTGCCCGTGTCGGTGCCATCCATTCTGTGGTCTTTGGTGGCTTCTCGCCCGACTCGCTGCGCGACCGGGTACTCGACTCAGAGTGCAAGCTGGTCATCACCTCGGATGAGGGCGTACGCGGCGGACGTCAGGTTCCGCTCAAGAAGAACGTCGACATCGCCCTGCGCGAGTGCCCCAATGTCACCACGGTGATCGTGGTCCGACGCACCGGCGGCAATGTCGATTGGGTCACGGGGCGGGATGTCTGGTATCACGAGGCCATCGCCGCCGCCGCCCCTGAGTGCGTGCCTGAGGAGATGGACGCCGAGGATCCGCTGTTCATCCTGTATACCTCAGGCTCCACCGGCAAGCCCAAGGGGGCGTTGCACACCACCGGTGGCTATCTGGTCTATGCCGCCATGACCCATCAGTATGTCTTTGACTACCAGGAGGGCGAGGTCTATTGGTGTACCGCCGATGTCGGCTGGGTCACGGGTCATACCTATATCGTCTATGGGCCGCTTGCCAACGGCGCGACCACGCTGATGTTCGAGGGCATCCCGAACTATCCGGATATGTCGCGCTTTTGGAATGTGGTCGACAAACACAGGGTCTCGATTTTCTACACCGCCCCGACGGCGATCCGCTCGTTGATGCGTGCCGGCGATGAACCGGTCAAGAAGACCTCGCGTAAATCCCTGCGCATCCTCGGTTCGGTCGGCGAGCCGATCAATCCCGAGGCCTGGGAATGGTACTATCGCGTGGTCGGCGAGGGGCGTTGCCCGATCGTCGATACCTGGTGGCAGACCGAGACCGGCGGCCATCTGATCACCCCGCTTCCGGGTGCCACCCCGCTCAAGCCTGGCTCGGCCACCCTGCCCTTCTTCGGCGTGGTGCCTGCACTGGTCGATGCCTCCACCGGCGTGCTGATCGAGGGCGAGGGCGAGGGGGCGCTGGTCATCACTCAACCCTGGCCAGCGCAGATGCGCACCGTCTTTGGCGACCATCAGCGCTATGTCGACACCTACTTCAGGCAGTATCCGGGTTATTACTTCACGGGTGATGGTGCACGCCGCGACGCCGATGGGTATTACTGGATCACAGGTCGCATCGACGACGTGCTCAATGTCTCAGGGCACCGTCTCGGCACCGCCGAGATCGAGTCGGCCCTGGTGCTGCACCCGCATGTGGCCGAGGCGGCGGTCGTCGGCTATCCGCACGACATCAAGGGTCAGGGCATCTATGCCTTTGTCACCCCGATGGCCGGGGTCGAGCCGACCGACGAGCTAAAGAAGGAGCTGGTGGCACTGGTGCGCGGCGAGATCGGTCCGATCGCCACCGTCGACATCATCCAGTGGGCACCGGGTCTGCCCAAGACCCGCTCGGGCAAGATCATGCGCCGCATCCTGCGCAAGATCGCCGCCAACGAGATCGATTCGCTGGGCGACACCTCGACCCTGGCCGATCCGACCGTGGTCGAAGATCTGATTGCGAATCGCGCCGTCAAGTAAGAGGCGCGTCTGTGGCCCGGCGCGTCCGGGCCGCACCATTCGTCATCGAGAGGGAGCGGGCTAAACAAGCCTGATGGAATGGTTGAAAGACCAAAATGGATTTCGGTGGATTGATTTATAACAGGCTTCAAGCCGTGTCTCACCCCGCCGGCTAGACCGGAAACACTACGATGATAGTGTTTTTGGCACTGGATGCGGTTTGAATCTTTACATCTTCAGAGGTTCATCTTGTCTTCTGGTTTTCGAGTTGGAGTCTTTGTCGACGCCGAGAATGTGCGCTACAACGGCGGCTATCAGATGCGTTACGACATCCTGCGGCGCTTCGCCGCGCGCAATGGCGGGGTGCTGCAACGTCTCAACACCTATATGGCCTTCGATGCCGAGCGCGCGCGCGAGGACCCCGAATACAAAAAGAAGGCCCAGGCCTATCAGCAGATGGTGCGAGACTTTGGCTGGAAGATCACCGCCAAGACCGTGCGCCGCTACACCGACGAAAACGGCAATATCACTACCAAGGCCAACGCCGATCTCGACATGGCCGTGGATGCCATGCTCCAGGCCGGACGGCTCGATCAGGTGCTCCTGGTCACGGGCGACGGCGATTTCTTGCAGGTCGTCGAGGCCCTGCAAAATGCCGGTTGCCGGGTCGAGCTGATCGGATTCAAGAACGTCTCGCGTCTTCTCCAGCAGCGGGTCGATGCCTATTATTCGGGCTTTCTCATCCCGGACCTGCTCCCCATCTCCTATGAACCGCGCAACGACTGGGGTAAGCCCGGATCCTGCGTGCGTGGGGTCTGCACCAAGTGGTTCCCCGACAAGGGCTATGGCTTCCTGCGCTTCATGAATCAGATCTCGAGCAATCTCTGGATCACAGATCCGCGCGAGCCCGACTCACCCTATCTCAGCGTCTTCTGCCATGCCAACGAGGTGGCCGACGAGGTGACCGAAGATCAGTTGATGAATCGTGAGACCATACTGGAGTTCTATGTCAATGAGAGCGAACAGAAGGACAATGGACTGGTTGCCAACAACGTGAGACTGGCCTTCTCGGTCAACCGTTAGCGAACACCAACCTCCGGAGCTGCAGATGGCGAAGGAAGCGGTCACACTCAAACCCTCCGGCTTGGCCTGGCGACTCGTCAAGGATCAATTCATCTCCGAATTCCAAATGCAGACGGCTTATCAAGAGGCCCGGAGCAAGGGACGGACCTTCGTGCAGCATCTGGTCGAGGAGAAGATCCTCGACAGTCGCCGTATCGCCGTCGTGGCCGCGCAGGAGTTCGGTGTCCCGCTGCTCGATCTGGATGCCTTCGATCTCTCAGCGCTGCCGCTCAACCTGGTCGACGAGCGGCTGATCAACAAGCATCGGGCACTGCCTCTGATGCGCCGCGGCAACCGGCTGTTTTTGGCCGTCTCGGACCCCACCAACGAGCAGGCGCTCGAGGAGATCCGCTTCAACACGGGCTTGACCACAGAACCCATCCTGGTTGAGGACGCCAAGCTCGGTGCGGCCATCCATCAGGCGATCCAGGCCCAGGATACGAGCATGGTCGGCGACTTCGCCGACGCCGAACTGGAAAAGCTCGAGATCGAGGGCGGCGAGGAGGATGACACCGAAAACCCAGACGCAGCCGTCGATGAGGCGCCGATCGTGCGCTACGTCAATAAGATCCTGGTCGATGCGATCACGTCCGGGGCCTCGGACATCCATTTCGAGCCGTTCGAGAAGTTTTTCCGCATCCGCTTTCGTCAGGACGGACTGCTGCGCGAGGTCGCCAATCCGCCGCTCAACATCGCCAATCGCCTCACCTCACGCCTCAAAGTCATGTCGCGGATGAACATCGCCGAGCGGCGCGTGCCCCAGGATGGACGTATCAAACTCAAGCTCAGCCGCAATCGCGACATCGATTTTCGCGTCAACACCTTGCCCACGCTGTATGGCGAAAAGATCGTGTTGCGGATCCTCGACTCCAGTGCGGCCCAGGTCGGGGTCGATCAACTCGGCTTCGAGCCCGAGCAGCGCAAGGCCTTTCTCAAGGCGATCCAAAAACCCTATGGCATGATCTTGGTCACGGGCCCGACCGGCTCGGGCAAGACCGTCTCGCTCTACACCGCCCTCAATCTGCTCAACCGCCCCGAGGTCAACATCTCCACGGTCGAGGACCCGGTCGAGATCCAGGTACCCGGGATCAATCAGGTCAATCTCAACCCCAAGAGCGGCCTGACCTTTGCCGCCGCGTTACGCGCCTTTCTACGCCAGGATCCGGACATCATCATGGTCGGCGAGATCCGCGACCTGGAGACCGCCGAGATCGCCGTCAAGGCCGCCCAGACCGGACACCTGGTGCTCTCGACCCTGCATACCAACGACGCGCCCCAGACCCTGACCCGTCTGGCCAACATGGGTGTACCGCCCTTCAACATTGCCTCGTCCGTACTGCTCATCATGGCGCAGCGTCTGGTGCGGCGGCTGTGTCCGCACTGCCGCCAACTTCTGGATCTGCCGCGGGAGACCCTGCTTGAAGAGGGCTTCACTGACCAGGAGATCGACGCCGGATTGAGCATCTATGGTCCGGTCGGGTGCGACCAGTGCAACAAGGGTTATCGTGGACGTGTCGGTATCTTCCAGGTGATGCCGGTCTCGGAGGAAACCTCGCGTCTGATCCTGGAGGGCGGAAATGCCATGCAGCTGGCCGAGCAGGCCCGACGCGAAGGCATCTCGGATCTGCGCACCTCCGGACTGCGCAAGGTCAAGGCCGGCATCACCAGCCTAGAAGAAGTCAACCGGGTCACCACCGATTAACCCCTGAGGAGGGCTCTGTCATGGCCGTTGCCACCACGACTAAAGCGAAGCCAAAACCCAAGCCCGAAGAGGCCAGGATCTTCATCTGGGAGGGCACCGACAGGCGCGGGGCGCGGCTCAAGGGCGAGTCGCGCGCCACCGACATCAATACGGTGCGCGCCGATCTACGTCGCCAGGGCGTCAACCCAATCAGTGTCAAGGTCAAGCCCAAGCCGCTGTTCGGCAGCGGCAAGAGGAAGATCACGAGTCAGGATCTCTCGGTCTTCACCCGTCAGCTCGCCACCATGATGTCGGCGGGTGTGCCCCTGGTGCAGGCCTTCGACATCGTCGGGCGCGGACACGAAAACCCGAAGATGCAAGACATCATCCTGGCGATCAAGCAGGACATCGAGAGCGGTACGGCGATGTCTGTTGCACTGGCCAAGTATCCAATCTATTTCGACGATCTGATGTGCAGCCTGGTCGCGGCCGGCGAGCAGGCCGGTGTGCTCGATGTGCTGCTCGACAAGATCGCGACCTATAAGGAAAAGACCGAGTCGATCAAGGGCAAGATCAAAAAGGCGCTTTTCTATCCGGCCGCCGTCATCGTGGTGGCGATCGTGGTCACCGTGGTCATCCTGCTGTTCGTCATCCCCCAGTTCAAGGAACTGTTCACCAGCTTCGGCGCCGATCTGCCGGCCTTCACCCTCATGGTCATCGGCCTGTCGGACATCATCCGGGAGTGGTGGTGGGCATTCATCTTCGGGTTGGCGGCGCTCTCCTACGCGATCAGCTCGGCCTTCAAGCGCTCTAGGGCCTTCCGCGAGATGGTGGACCGGCTCAGCCTCAAGATCCCGATCATAGGCCCGATCCTGAACAAGGCGGCCATCGCCCGCTTTGCGCGCACCCTCTCGACCATGTTTGCCGCCGGTGTGCCCCTGGTCGAGGCGCTACAATCCGTGGCCGGGGCCACGGGCAATGCCATCTATCAGGAGGCGGTGCTGAAGATGCGCGAGAACGTGGCGACCGGTCAGTCGCTGCAACTGGCCATGCGGCAACTCGATCTCTTCCCACACATGGTCGTGCAGATGACAGCGATCGGCGAGGAGTCGGGCGCGCTCGACGACATGCTGGGCAAGGTCGCCGATTTCTACGAAGAGCAGGTCGATAACGCGGTTGATGCACTGAGTAGTCTGCTGGAGCCCATGATCATGGTGGTGATCGGCGGTCTGGTCGGCAGCCTGGTGGTGGCCATGTATCTGCCAATCTTCAAGCTGGCCTCGGTCGTCTAGCTCATTTGGAGTCTGAACAAAGACCATGTCGGTGCCCGTCTGGCTGGAGCCGCTCGAGACGAACCCCTGGCTGCTCTCTACGAGCGCCGTGCTGCTTGGGCTCGTCCTCGGCAGCTTCCTCAATGTCGTCATCCTGCGTCTGCCGCGCATGCTGGAGGCCAGCTGGCGACGCGATTGCGCCGAACTCCTGGGTTCCGACGCACCGGCACCCGAGACCGATGCCCCGCCGCTCAGTCTGTCGCAACCGGCCTCGACCTGTCCGGCCTGTGGGCATCGGATCCGCGCCCACGAGAACATCCCGATCCTCAGCTATCTGCTGCTGCGTGGACGTTGCTCGGCCTGCAAGAACAGGATCAGCCCGCGCTACCCACTCATCGAGGGTCTCACGGCGCTCCTGACCCTGATCGTGGTGATCCATTTCGGTCTGACGGTGCAGACAGCGGCCGCCCTGGTCCTGACCTGGTCGCTGATCGCGCTCGCCGTCATCGATCTCGATACCCAACTCTTGCCGGATGCCATTACCCTGCCCCTCATCTGGATCGGGCTCGCTTTAAGCCTGTTCGGGGTCTTTGCCCTGCCCGAGGAGGCCATCGTCGGTGCCATCGCCGGCTATCTGAGCCTGTGGGTCGTCTTCCAGCTGTTTCGGCTCGCGACCGGCAAGGAGGGTCTGGGCTACGGCGACTTCAAGTTGTTGGCGCTGCTGGGCGCCTGGCTCGGCTGGACGGCGCTGCCGCAGATCATCCTGCTCTCGGCCCTGGTCGGTGCCCTGGTCGGGATCGGACTGATCCTGAGCGGTCGGCACGCCTCGGACAAGCCACTGCCATTCGGTCCCTATCTGGCCGCCGCCGGTTGGATCAGTCTGATCTGGGGCGAGTCGATCAATAACGCCTATCTGCGTCTGAGTGGGCTCGGGTGAGTGGCGTAGGTCTGGTCGTCGCCTTGACTGGCGGCATCGGCAGCGGCAAGACCACAGTGGCCGAGCGGCTCGCCGACCTCGGGGCCGGGGTCATCGATACCGACGAGATCGCGCACGCGCTGACCGGGCGCGATGGTGCAGCCCTAGACCCCATCGTCGCCGCCTTCGGACCCCAGATCCTGCGCCCTGATGGCACACTCGATCGGGCGCGGCTGCGCGGGATCGTCTTCACGGATCCAAGCGCGCGTGCCCGGCTCGAGGCCATCCTCCATCCGCGCATCGAGGCGGTCATGCTCGAACGTCTCGCCGCGCTTCAGACCGACTATGCCGTGTTGGTGATCCCGCTTTTGTTCGAGACCAGTCAGGAGCGCCATGCCGATCGCGTGCTGGTGGTCGATGTGCCCGAGCCGCTGCAGATCGCGCGCGTCAGGCAACGCAGCGGTCTGTCCGAGACCGAGGTGCGGCGCATCATCGCCAGCCAGATCCCGCGTCACGAGCGCAATGCCCGCGCCGACGATCTCATCGACAACAGCGGTACCCTCACAGATCTGGACGCCCAGCTCCAGACCCTGCACCTGAACTACATCCGACTGGCCGCCGAACGCGCCCGGCGGACCCGCTGATCCCGAGTGCCCCGAACACTGGCCAAGGCCGCAGAAACTCTGGTATTAAATCGGGCGACTTCGAGCGAAGTCGACTGAACGTTCGGCCCTCAATCCCCAACAGTGGAGATGCGATGATGTCCCGACCCTTCTCTCTTCGCCCTGCCCTGCTCGTCCTTCCAGTGTTCCTTTTGACGGGACAGCCGGTTTTCGCTGCCTCTGAATGCAAGGGGCTCGATCCAGACGCCTGTGCCGCCAACCCGAACTGTCGTTGGATGGAAGGCTATACCCGCAAGGATGGCGTTCAGGTATCGAGCCACTGCCGTTTGGCCAAACCGCGCAAGCAAGACACGACGGCTCCATCAGCGACGAACGCCACACCCACCACCGTGAACGCCGACACCAAACCGGAAGCGGCGACCACGGACGTCAAGCCCGCCACGACACAGGCCGAGACCAAACCGGAGGCGGCGACTCATTAGATCGTTGTTCAGGCCCCGGGCCCCTGATGGGTCCGGGGGTTCACCCGGATGATAGGAGACCAGGATCAGCACCTCGGACGGATCGCCCGCGGCGCCGCCTGCACAGGCATCAGACCAGCCAGGAGCGACAGTGCCAGCCGCACGAAGCAGACCAGGCCAAGCAAATGGTGCGAGCCGGATGACAGGGTGCACGGATCTGAGGCAAAAGCCCGGCGTTGATTCAACATCCGCCGGCTTCCTGGGAGCAGGCGAGATCCCAGGCCTCGACACGATTACGCCCAGCCTGTTTGGCGCGATAGAGCATCTGGTCGGCGGTGTCGAGCAGCTGTTCGAGCGTCATGGAACGCCCGTTGTCGATGGCCACCACGCCGAGCGAGAGCGTCACCGAAATCGGGCCGCTCGCGGTCTCGATCCGTCGTTCCGCGACGGCCAAACGCAGGCGCTCAGCCGAGGCGCACGCCGTCTGCAGGTCGGTCTCGGGCAAGAGGATCACGAACTCCTCGCCGCCATAGCGGGCCAGGATGTCGACCTGACGGAGGTTGTCATGCAGCGTCTGGGCGACGGCGCACAGGACGGTGTCGCCGACGAGGTGGCCATAACGATCGTTGACCGATTTGAAATGATCGATATCGACCATGCACAGCGCCATGGGGCGATGGTAGCGGCGGAAGCGCTGGTATTCCTGCTCGGCCAGGGTGAAGAAATAGCGCCGGTTGAAGAGCTGCGTGAGCGGATCAAGGCGTGTGAGCTGACGCAGGCCCTCCTCCAGGCGCTTGGACTCAGTGATGTCGATGGTATAGCCGGCGAGCAGCGTGCGCCCGCCCTGGGCGATGGGAAACTTGATGCTGGTGTAATGACGCCCGCCGAGATCCTCGTCGAGCCTGAGCAACTCGCCATTGGTGACCACGCGCCAGTCGTCGGCGCTGATCTTGGCGGCGAACTCGGGCGGAAAGAATTCATCCATGCACCGCCCGACCATGTCCGAACCACGAATGCCGATCATCTGCTCGAAGTTGTCGCTCGCCTGCAGGACGCGGCTTTGGGTGGGCGTCACCTCCTTGATATAGGCATAGATCGGCGAATGGCGGATGAAGAGCGCGAGCACTTCCTCACTCTGGCGCAATGCCTCCTCGGCCTGTCTTTGTTCGGTGATATCGCGGACGACCTCCATGGCCCCGATGACCTGCCCGTCCGCGTCGCGCAATGGCGCGGCCTTGGCGAGGATCCAGGCGCCGCGCCCATCGTGGAGTGCATTGCAGAACCCCTCGGCCGTGAGGGTGTCGCCCTCGCGGGTGACCTTGGCATAGCGCCGCTCCAACTCAGGGTCGGGCCCAAAGACCAGATCCATCAGCTGCGGGCGCCGCTCGCCGTAGAAGGGGATGGTATAGGCATAGTCGCCTTGACCGAGCATGGCCTCCGGCGGGATGCCGGTGATCTTGGCGATCGCCTGGTTCCAGATGATGACGCGCTTGTCGCGATCGATGGCCAAGAGTGCATCGGGCAGGAAGTCGATGATATCGGCCAGTTGGCGCCGGCTGTCGCGCAGCGACTGCTCGATCTGCTGGTGGCGCTGGGTGATGTCGCGTCCGAGACTCTGGATCCGGACGAGTTCGCCGTTGCCGTCGCGCTGCGGGATGTGGGTGATCTCATAAAGGCAAGGCACGGACGCGATGGTCAACCTGGCCTCATGCGTGCACGGCCATCCGGCCTGGAGTGCGGTCCAGTCGGGTTGCCACAGCGCCTCGGCCAGCCGCGGACCGAGTACGTCCTCTAGACAGCGCCCAAGCAGCCGCATCCGTTCGGTCCGTGCCAAAGACTCGAAGGCAGGATTGGCGTCGAGACAGCGACCCTGCACGTCCTGAAGCCAAATCAAGTCGCCGATTGCGTGCATGGATCCCGTGAGATCCTGTAGAGAGGGAGATGGTTTAGTGGGGATGTTACGCCGAGTGTGACCAAATCTCTCCCGTTTATCAATCCGGAGGACGAACAGCACCCTCAACCCGGATTCACGGAGCGCAGGGCGGCACGGATGATGTCCTCGGCGGTCTTGGACCCATCGTCGACGGCGCGCGCCATGCGGTTGGCGTCTGGCGGTTTGTAACCGAGCGCAATCAGGGCACCGATGGCATCGGCGAGCGCCTGATCCGCGGTGCCCGTGACTGGCATACTCGCCGCCTGACCGATCACGGACGGCAGCGCCGCACCGGGTGCCATCATCAGGGTACCAAGCCGGTCGCGCATCTCGATGATGAGGCGCTCGGCGGTCTTCTTGCCGATACCCGGCAGGCGCATCAGTGCCGTGGTGTCCTCCTGCTCGACGCACTGGGCGAAGCGTGCCGCGTCCATGCCCGAGAGGATGGCCAGCGCCATACGCGCCCCGACCCCCGTCACCCGGATCAGCGCGCGAAAGAGCGCACGATCGCGCTCACGCATGAAGCCATAGAGGGTCCAGGCATCCTCGCGCACCGCTAGATGGGTCAGGAGTGTGGCCGTCTCGCCCACGGCCGGCAGCTCGTAGAAGGTCGACATCGGTGCCTCCAGCTCATAGCCGACGCCGTTGACGTCGAGCAGGAGCTGCGGCGGATGCTTGGCCAGGATCCGGCCCTGAAGGCGTCCGATCATGGGTCAGGGTCTCCAGTCGCGCCAGGAGGCGGCGGCACGCTTGCGGGCCGGGATGCCCATCGAATGGGCATGACAGAGGGCGATGGCGAGCGCGTCGGCCTCGTCCTCGTCCGGGGTCTCGGGGAGCGCCAGGAGCACGCGCACCATGTGCTGGACCTGAGACTTGTCCGCCCCGCCCGAACCGACCACGGCGAGCTTGACCGACTTGGGGCTGTATTCGTGCACGATGGCCCCGCCCTTGAGTCCGGCGCAGAGCACGGCACCGCGGGCCTGGCCGATCTTGAGCGCGGCGGTCGGATCCCGGGCGAAGATCAGCTGTTCGACCGCCATCTCGTGCGGGCGGTATTCGGCGACGATGGCCGCGACCCGATCGAAGATCAGGCCCAACCGATCCGGCCAGGGATGCGCGCCGACCCGGATACAGCCGCTGGCCACGCGCACGCTGTGATGCCCGTCGCTGTCGATGACGCCGAAGCCGGTGTTGCGCGAGCCAGGGTCGATACCGAGGATGCGATGACGCGGGGCGCGGGGATCGGTCATGGAGGATTCAGGTGCCCGAGGGGCTCTGTTGGTGAGTTAGCGAGGATCTAGATTTAAGCGCACATTGTCTATAAGACGCGCCCGCCCCAGATAGGCCGCGGCCAGGATGATGAGCGCACGGTCCTCGGGGCCGGCCGGGGCCAGATCCTCGGCCCGGCGCACGCTCAGGTAATCGGGGCGCAGTCCTGCCGCCGCCAGGGCCTCCAGTCCTGCCTGCTCGGCGCGCGCGATCGCCTCACCCGCGCCGATCTTCTCGGCGGTCGCCCGGAGCACCTGATACAGGGTCGGCGCCAGTGCCCGTTCCTCGGGCGTCAAATAATTGTTGCGCGAGCTCATCGCCAGGCCATCGGGTTCGCGCACCGTAGGCACAGCGACGATCTCGACCGGAAACGCCAGATCCTCGACGAGCCGACGGATCACCAGCAGCTGCTGAAAGTCCTTCTCGCCGAAGAGCGCGACATCCGGTTGGACCATGTTGAGCAGCTTGCAGACCACGGTTGCCACCCCGACAAAGTGGCCGGGGCGGCTCGCCCCGCACAGGATGTCTGAGAGCCCCGGCACCTCGACCCGGGTCTGGGCGTCCTGACCGCGCGGATAGATCTCATCCACGCTCGGGGTGAACAGCAGCGCGCAGCCGGTCGCTGCAAGCTGGCGGCGGTCGGCGTCCAGGGTGCGCGGGTAGGCATCCAGATCCTCATGGGGTCCGAATTGCAGCGGATTGACGAAGATGCTCACCACGACCCGATCGGCGCGCGTCTGTGCCTCGCGCACGAGGCTCAGGTGTCCGGTATGCAGATTGCCCATGGTCGGCACAAAGGCGATCCGCTCGCCGGACGCGCGCCAGGCGCGGATCTGGGCGCGCAGCTCGGCGAGGTGCTCGACCTCGATCAGGAGCGATGAATTCGGCATGGTCTGGATCTCGGGCTCAATAGGGTGTCTCGGCAGCAGCGGGGAAGCTGCCCTCACGCACGGCGGCGACATAGGCCGCCACCGCCGCGCCGATCGATCCACATCCCTGCATGAAGTCGCGGCTGAAGCTCGGTGGACGACCGGGATTCAAGCCGAGCATGTCGTGTAACACCAGCACCTGACCATCACACTCGGGTCCGGCGCCGATGCCGATCACCGGGATGCTGAGCGACCGGCTGATCTCGCCGGCGAGTGCCGCCGGCACGCATTCGAGGACCAGGAGCACGGCCCCGGCCTCTTCCATCACCTGCGCCTCGCGCCGGATACGCGCGGCCGAGGTCGCGTCGCGCCCCTGGAAGCGATAGCCACCGAGTCGATGGACTGATTGCGGTAGCAGCCCCAGATGGGCGCAGACCGGCACGCCCTGCTCGGACAGACGGCGCACGGTTTCGGCGAGCCACTCGCCGCTCTCCAGCTTGACGACCTGGGCACCGCCCTCCTGCATCAGCCGCGCGGCGTTGTCTAGGGCCCGCTCGGGCGTGGCCGCCGCCATGAAGGGTAGATCGACCACCACCAGCGCCCGCTCGCGACCGCGCACCACCGAGGCGCTGTGATAGATCATCTGCTCGATCGTCACCGGCACCGTGGTCGCATGTCCCTGCAACACCATCCCCAATGAATCCCCGACCAGGAGCATATCGACACCAGCGCGGTCGAGGAGACGCGCGAAGCAGGCGTCATAACAGGTCAGACTGACGATCCGCTCACCGCGCGCCTTCATGGCGGCCAGGGTGGCAACGGATAGAGGTGCAACAGACATCATCGGCTCCGGGGCACTGGACTCAGGGCGCGCCTTCAGTCGACGGGCTAGGCGCTCGATTCGGACCGCTTCTGCCGCCGTGGACGGCGCTTACGGCGGGGGCTCGGGTCGGTCATCCGCGCCCGTTCCTGGCTGCTCGCCTCCTGGAAGCGCGTCCACCAGTCGGCCAACTCGGGGTCGGCCTCGCCGGCCTCGGCGCGCAACACCAGAAAGTCATAGGCGGCGCGGAAGCGCGGATGGGTGATGAGTCGATAGGGCCGCTTGCCGTCGCGTTGCTCCAGACGCGGTTGCAAGGCCCAGATCTCATGCATCGGCAGCGAGAAGCGTTTGGGGATGGCGATCAGCGGGCGCTGACCGGCGCGGATCTCGGCGGAGGCCAGCAGGATTGCCTCAGTGGTGGCCATGCCCTGGGCCACGAGTGCTTCCCAGCGTCGCCGCACCGGCTCCCACAACAGGATGGCATAGAGAAAGGCCGGCGTGACCGGCTTGTCCTCGGCCAACCGCTTGTCGGTATTGGCCAGGCCGCGATTGACGAAGGTGATGGGGAAGGCATGGTCCTCTTGCGCCAGACAGGCCTCGGTCGCTGGAAACAGATGGCCGAAGAGCCCATAGTGACGCAGCTTCTCAAACGCCGCCACCCCATAGCCGGAATGAAACAGCTTAAGCAGTTCGTCAAACAGCCGGGCCGCAGGGATGTCGCGCAACAGATGGCCTAACTCGAAGAGCGGACGCTCGGTCTCCGGCTCGATGGTAAAACCGAGCTTACAGGCAAAGCGCACCGCACGCAGCATCCGCACCGGATCCTCACGATACCGCTTGACCGGGTCGCCGATCAAACGCAAGCGACCGGCGCGCAGATCCTCGAGCCCACCGGCATAGTCGATCAGGGCGAGATCGGCGATGTCATAATAGAGCGCGTTGATGGTGAAGTCGCGTCTCAGCGCGTCTTCCTCGATGGTACCATAGAGGTTGTCGCGCACGATCAGGCCGTCGCGCACCTGACGCTCGGGGCTCTCGCCGTCGTCCGAACCGCTGCCACGGAAGGTCGCGACCTCGATGATGTCGCGACCAAACTGTACATGGGCCAGACGGAACCGTCGCCCGATCAGACGGCAGTTGCGAAACACCTGCCGCACCTGTTCGGGCGTGGCGTCGGTCGCAACGTCGAAATCCTTGGGCTCATGGCCCAAGAGCAGATCGCGTACCCCGCCGCCGACCAGATGGGCCTGGAAGTTCTCCTGCCGCAGCCGATAGAGCACACGCAACGCCGACTCACTGATATTGGCACGCGAGATGTTGTGCTGGGGACGCGGCACCACGCGGGGTTGGCCTGGACGAAGCGGAGCGGAATTTGGTTCGGAATCCTGCATGGATGTCTTGGCCGGATGGTCCTTGTCATCGATCGTTCAAAAGCCGCTTGTCTAACGCGGCAGGTCGCGTATAATACGCCATTCTCAAATGACATACCGCTCTCTTCGTCTAGTGGTTAGGACGCTGGCCTCTCACGCCGGTAACAGGGGTTCGAATCCCCTAGAGAGCGCCAAACGCTCAGGGGGTCTGGACAGCCATCCAGGCCCCTAATCTTTCGTACAAGCCCCGACCGTGCAAAGCGAGTCACAAGCCCTCGTGCCCAACCCCTGATCCCAACTCTGTGAGTCGGTATGCCCCGTATCCTGCATACGGCGGACTGGCAGATCGGTCGCCAATTCGAGATGTTCGGTCCAGAGGACGGCGCCCTGCTTGCCGAGGCCAGGTTCGCTGCCGTCGAACGGATCGCGCAGCTGGCAAGCGAGCGAGCGGTCGATGCCGTGTTGGTGGCGGGCGATCTCTTCGACGCCCAGTGGGTGTCCGACCGCACGATCCGGCGTCTGTTCCTGGCCCTCCAGGGCTATTCCGGCCCCTGGTTGTTGTTGCCGGGTAATCACGATGCCGCGCTGGCCGAAGGCGTATGGACCCGGGCGCAGCGTCTCGGTGTCATTGGGCCGAATGTCCAGCCGCTGCTCGAGCCCAAACCCTGGTTGCTGGACGCGAGCTCTGACGAGTGCACTGGGATCGCGGTGCTGCCGGCGCCCCTGAGCCAACGTCGTGTCCATGAAGACCTGACCGCTTGGTTCGACACGGCCCCGACCCCCGAGGGCTTCCTACGTATCGGTCTAGCGCACGGTTCGGTTCAGGGTGTGCTGCCCGACGACCTGGACTGCTCCAATCCCATCGCCGCCGACCGGGCGCGGCGTGCGCACCTCGACTATCTCGCTCTCGGTGATTGGCACGGTCGTCTGGGCATCGATGATCGCACCTGGTACAGCGGCACACCCGAGCCGGATCGCTTTCGCAACAACGACGCCGGCTGTGTGCTGGAGGTGGAACTCCCCGCCCCGGGCAGTGTCCCCCGGATCACCACTCACCGCATCGCCCGCCATACTTGGGTCTCGCACCAGGAGCGGATCGAGGTTCCAAGCGACCTCGATCGCCTGATCGCGGCGCTCAACCGCCTCCCCCCGCAGTCGGTACTCGAGCTCAGATGTTCAGGCCAGGTCGATTTCGCCGACTATGACCGCCTTCAGCAGGCGCTGGAACACACCGCGGCGCGCTTGCTGACCCTACGCACCGACCTAAGCGCGCTGCGGCTGGTGCCCACGGATGCCGATCTCGCTGACTTGCACGCCGATGGCTATCTCGCAGAGGTCGTCGCCGAGCTGCGTGCGGCCCAGGCCAAGGGTGGCGACGAGGTCAGTCGCACTGCACTGCTCATCCTGGCCGACCTGCTGCGCGCCGGACCTGGGACTCGGCCATGAGGCTGCGACGTCTGCGTCTAGTCCAGGTGCGACGCTTTCGCACCCCCTTCGAGGTCCAGTTCCAACCCGGCTTGAACCTACTCATTGGCCCCAATGAATCGGGCAAGAGCACCCTGGTGCGCGCCATTCGCGCCGCCTTCTTCGAGCGCTATACCACGACCGGCGTCGAGGATCTGCGCCCCTGGGATGATCCTTCGGCCTCCCCCGAGGTAGAGATCGAATTCGAGTGGTCCGACCAGACCTGGCGCCTCACCAAGCGCTTCCTGGGCCGTAAGCGCTGCGATCTGTCGATCGATGGCGAACGCCTGAGCAACGAGCTGGCCGAAAACCGGATCGCCGAGCTGCTGGGCTATCGCTATGCCGGGCGGGGTGGGAGTCGCCCCGAGCTTTGGGGTGTCCCAGGTCTGCTATGGGTGGATCAGGGTCAGGCGCAGGAGCTGTCCGCGCCCATCCAGCACGCCGCCGATCGCCTGCATATCGCCCTGGCGGCCGAACTCGACGCCATGACCAGCAGTGCCGGCGACGAGGTGCTCGGTCGCATCGCCCGGCTCCGCGACGAGCTGCTGACCGGACGGGGCGCCCCCCGCGGCGAGCTCAAGGCCGCCTGCGAGAGGCGCGACTCACTGCGTGCGACTTGCGACACCCTGACCCAGCGTGTCGCACGCTACCGACAGGACGTAGAGCGTCTGGATCACCTGCGGCAGGAACAGGCCCGGTGCAAGCAGCTCGCTGCAAAGCAGCAGCTCCTCGCCCAGCTGCGCGAGGCACAGACCCAGCTTGCCAGGGCCGAGGCGCTGGAGCGAGACCACGAACATCTCCTCCAAAGGCTGACTGCCATCGAGCGTGAGCGCGTGCTGATCGAACATAGGCTTGACCACATCCAGCAACTCGAGCACGCACTCGCGGGTCGGCACGCCGCGCTCGATCGCGAACGCGAGACCCTGGCTGAGCTGGTGGCAGACCGTGCCGCACTCACATCGCGGCTACAGCAGGCGCGCCAGGCACTGGAGGCGCTCTACACCCGCCAGAAAGAGTTACAACGGGGTCAAAGACGCCGAGACCTCTTGCAACAACTCCAACAGGCCGAGACCAACCGACAGCGGCTGCAAACCGCCCTACAGCAGGCGTGTCAGGCCGATCAGACCCTGCTCGAGCTGCAGCGCCAGATGCAAGGCATCCAGCTCGACCCTGAGGTCTTAAACACCCTCCGCGAGCTCCATACCCGCATCCACGAGCTCGAGCTCAGGCAACTGAGCATCGCCACCCGAGTGCGCTACCGGCTCATCCCCGGGGCCAGCCTCAGGCTGGGTGAGACCGACTTGCGGGGGGAAGGAGAATCCGTTCTGACAGCGCCCCAGATACTGTATCTGCCCGAGCTGGGCGAGATCAGCATCGAGCCGGGCGGCACAGACCTCGGGTCCATCGCCCGCGAACTGTCCATCGCCCGGACGGCGTTCGAATCCCTGCTCCAACGCCAGGGGTTGCGCGATCTGACCCAGGCTGAGTCCCATGTGGCCAGACGCCGCCAGATCGAGGAGCACATAAGACAGACCCGCGAGAGGCTCCAGTGGCTCGCCCCAGACGGACTCGATGCCTTAAAACGGGACCTGGCCTTGGCCGAGGCGAGCGTCACCCAGCTTAAGACAGCCTGCGAGCCGATCCCGGACCCGTCGCTCGCTCCAGGCGATCCGTCCGAGGCCGATCGGCTCGAGATCCACATCCAAGGGGCGCAAGCCCGACTCGCTCAGCTCGAGGCCGCGGACCATCGGTTGGCAGATCAGATCATCCGCACCGAGGTCGGCCTTAAGCACCTGACCGAAGAGCAGCGGCGGATCGAGACTGAGCTCGACCAGATTGAACACACCGGCGGACGCGCGCACTTTGAACGACGGGCGAGCGAACTGAGCGCCGAGGTCGCCGACTTGAAACGCCAGCAGGCCGAGCGCGAGCGCCAGCTGGCCGACCTTGGTCCAGACCGGCTGCGCCAAGACATCGAACGCTTGAACCTCAGCCTAGAGGTCCTGCGCCGCCAGGAGGCGGAGCGTTACGCGGCCATCCTCAAGCTCGAGTCTGGGCTGGAGGCCCTGGGCGCCGAGGGTCTGGATGAGCAACTGCAACTCTGCCGCGGTGAGCTCGAACAGGTCGAGCGGCGCTGGCGGGAACTCGACACCCGGGCCCGGGCGCTCGACCTGCTCTACCGCACCCTTGCTGAGAAACGCGACCAGGTCAGGCGCAAGATCCAGGCCCCACTGGTCGCGCGCCTGCATCATTATCTTCAGATCGTCTTTCCGGGGGCCCAGATCAGGCTAGATGAGACACTGCGCCCGCACTGCATCGCGCGCGCCGCCGAGCTGGCCGACCTGGATGCACTGAGCTTCGGGACGCGCGAACAGATCGGATTGATCAGCCGTCTGGCCTATGCCGATCTGTTTCAGGCAGCCGGCCATCCGACGCTCATCATCCTGGACGATGCCCTCGTGCACAGCGATCGCGCGCGCCTGGCCCAGATGAAGCGCGTCCTCTTTGATGCCGCCCAGCGCCACCAGGTCCTGATCCTGAGCTGTCACCCCGAGGACTGGATCGATCTGGGGGCGCAGGTCCAGTCTCTGGAACATGGCGATCATCTCGGCTCATTATCCTTGAGTAGGCACGCGCCCATTTGACGAACGCGACTGTAATTGCTAGAATGAGCGGCTCAATCTGGCTATGTAGCTCAGTCGGTTAGAGCATCGCACTCATAATGCGAGGGTCCCCTGTTCGAGTCAGGGCATAGCCACCACCATCCACTGCCTCACGAAAGAGCCGATTTCAACGCTTGTTGAAATCGGCTCTTTCGTTTGACCCTCGGACGCGTTTCTTATAGAAACGGCGCCTCCAAATCCGTCCGATGGCGATCCCAATGGTTTCTCTGCTCAAGCTGGATCTTGCGCGCCTTGCAACCCAGCAAGCGCTGCTTGCACTCGGCGCGGGTGCGCTGACTGTCCTCAGTTTTGCGCCCTTCTCGCTGTTTCCGCTCGCCGTGCTCGCCATCGCGGCGCTCTATCAGTCGCTCACGGGGTCAAGCCCAAGGGTCGCCTTCCAGCACGGCTGGCTGTTCGGCGTGGGACTGTTCGGCTTCGGCGTGTTCTGGATCCGGATCAGTCTCGACCAGTTCGGCAACCTGGACGCCTGGCTCGCCCATCTGCTCACGGCCCTGTTCATCGCGCTCATGGCGCTCTATTACGGCCTAACCGCCTGGCTGGTACGCCGTCTGGACCCAGATCCAAGCTGGCTCGGTCCACTGCTGTTGTTCCCCGGCAGCCTGGTCCTGTTCGAGTGGTTGCGTGGCTGGCTGCTCACAGGTTTTCCCTGGCTCAGTCTGGGCTATGGTCAGATCGAAGGCCCCCTGGCCGGCTATGCGCCAATCCTGGGTGTGCATGGGGTCAGCCTGCTGGTCGCACTCTCGGGCGGACTGCTGTGGTGCGCGATCCGCTGGCGGGGAGGCAAGCGGATCGGCGCTGCGCTCGCGCTGGCCGGGCTCTGGGTCTGTGGGGCCGGTCTCAAGGCCGTCGATTGGACCCAGCCTTCAGGCCCGCCGCTGCGCGCCACCCTGATCCAGGCCAATATCCCGCAGGCGATCAAGTGGGATCCCGAGGCGCGTCTGATGATCGCCGAGACCTATGTCGATCTGACCCTGGAGCATCTGGACTCGGATCTGATCCTCTGGCCCGAGACCGCCCTACCCGACTTCCTGCACCAGATTCGATCCCCCCTGATCGAGCCGCTTGCCGAGCGTGCACGCATCGAGGGTACCGAGATCGTGCTCGGGCTGCCGGTGATGGATCTTGAGAGCGGACGCTATTTCAACGGGTTGCTCGCGATCGGGAGCCGCGAGGATCTCTATGCCAAGCGCCATCTGGTCCCATTCGGCGAGTTTCTGCCTTTCAAATCTTGGCTCGGACCCCTGGTGGATCTGTTCGCCGTCCCGATGTCCGATTTCACCCCAGGCGAGTCGCGCCGGCCGCTGCTGAACGTCGGCGCGCACCGGGTTGGGGTCTCTATCTGTTATGAGGACGCCTTCCCCGCCGAGCTGATCCAGGCGTTGCCCGAGGCGGACTATCTGATCAATGTCAGCAACGACGCCTGGTTCGGCGACTCGCTCGCCCTGCCGCAGCATCTGGAGATCGCGCGGATGCGGGCGCTGGAGACCGGGCGCGCGCTGCTGCGCGCGACCAATACAGGGATCTCGGCCATCATCGACCACCGCGGGCGCCCGATCGACACCCTGCCCGCCTTTGTGCGCGGCGCGGTCACAGCCGAGATCCAGCCGCGCCAAGGTGTCACGCCCTTCAGCCGGTTCGGTCATGCACCGACGGTTGGGTTGGCCTTGGTTCTGACGCTGCTGGGTGGCTGGCGCTGGATTCAGTCGAGCCTGAGAAAGTGGGCACGATAGTGACGCAGTTCACCGATTGACTCACGGATGTCCTCGAGCGCCAGATGGCGCGATTTCTTCTTGAAGCCATCTAACACCCGGGGCGCCCAGCGCTGGGCCAGGATCTTGAGCGTGCTCACGTCTAGGTTGCGATAATGACAATAGGCCTCCAGACGCGGCATCCAGCGCGCCAGGAAGCGGCGATCCTGACAGATGCTGTTGCCGCACAGCGGCGAGACCCCAGCCGGGACGTAGCGGGCGACGAAGTCGAGGGTCGCGGTCTCGGCGTCGCCGACACTGTAGTGGCTGAGGTGAACGCGCTCCAACAGACCGGAGGCACCGTGATGCTCGCGATTCCAGTCGTCCAGCCCGGCCAGGATCGATTCGTCTTGATGGATCGCGATCACTGGTCCCTCGGCCACTACCTCGAGCTGGCTGTCGGTGATCAGGGTCGCGATCTCCAGGATCCGGTCGCACTCGGGATCCAGCCCGGTCATCTCCAAATCGATCCAGATCAGGTTGTGCTCGCTCTTGCCCATGTCACTTCAGTCTGACCTCGTAGGGGTGGGTTGGTAAGGGCGGGTTCTGAACCCGCCCCTTCTGCATGCTCAGCGTTCGAAGACGATCCGCCCCCCGAGCAGTGTCCAGCTCACCCGTCCGCGCAGATCGCGCCCCATGAAGGGCGTGTTGCGTCCCTGACTGAACCAGGTCGCGGGCGTGGCGGTCCAGACGGCGTCTGGATCGAAGACACAGATGTCCGCCTTGCCGCCGGGTGTGATCCGACCCAGATCCTCGCGTTCCAGGATCGCGGCGGGTCCGACCGTTAGACGCTCGATCACCCCCATGAGATCGAGCACGCCCTCCTCGACCAGCCGCAGTGCCAGCGGCAGCACGGTCTCCAGGGCCGAGAGACCGGGTGCGGTCTCGGGGAAGGGACCGAGCTTGGCATCCGGGTCGTGCGGCTGATGGTCCGAGCAGATGGCCGTCAGGATGCCTTTGGCCAGGGCCGCGCGCAACGCCTCGCGATCGTCCAGCGTGCGCAGCGGCGGGATGAGGTGACAGTTGGCGTCAAAATACGCCAGGTCATGCTCGGTCAGAAAGAGCTGATGGATTGCCACATCGCCGCTGGCGCGCACCCCGCGTGCGCGCGCCTCGGCCAGCATCTCGACCCCGCGCGCCGTGGACATCCCCTGGAAATGGATCCGCGCCCCGGTCTGCTCGGCCAGCGCCAGATCGCGCGCCACGGCCACGGTCTCGGCGGCCTCGGGGATGCCGGGCAACCCAAGCCGGGTGCTGACGACGCCCTCGTGGGCGCACCCGCCCGCGCTCAGTTCGGGATCGAGCGGCAGCAAGAAGAGGGTCAGCCCAAAGGTTGCGGCGTATTCGAGCGCGCGACGTTGGACCTGGGTGTCGCGGATCGGGCGATCGGCCTGGCCGAGCGCCGGACAACCGGCGAGCTTGAGCGCGGCCATCTCGGTGATGGACTGGCCCTCCAGCCCCTGGGTCATGGCCCCGATCGGCAGCACCCGGGTCAGGCCATGACGCTTGGAGATCTGATGGATCAGCCGCGCCACCGCCGGGGTGTCGATGACCGGACGGGTGTCGGGCGGACAGCAGAGTGTGGTGACGCCTGAGGCCGCCGCCGCGCGCCCCTCGCTGGCGATGGTCGCCTTCTGTTCGAGGCCGGGTTCGCGCACCCGCGCGCAGAGATCGACGAACCCCGGACAGACCACCTGACCACGCGCATCCAAGATGCGATCGGGTTGGAACCCGCTGGGCGCAGCGCCAATGGCCAGCACCCGACCCTCGGCGAGGTGGAGGTCGGTCACGGCATCGTGACCACTGGCCGGATCGATGAGCCGTCCGTGACGGATGCTCAGACGGGGGGCGTTAAGCATGGCCCGTCTCCTCCTGACCCTGGCGCCCGAGATGCTGATTGCCGAGACACATGGACATCACGGCCATGCGCACCGCGATCCCGTTCGTTACCTGCTCCAGGATCACCGAACGGCGCCCGTCGGCGACCTGCGAGTCCATCTCGACCCCGCGATTGATCGGGCCCGGGTGCATGACGATGGCATCCGGGCGCGCGGTCGCGAGCCGTTCCTCGGTCAGCCCGAAGAGCTGGAAGTATTCGTGCTCGCTCGGCAGGAGCGCACTGTTCATGCGTTCGCGCTGGAGACGCAGCATAATGACCACATCGGCATCGCGGATCCCCTCGCTCAGATCATGATAGGCACTAACCCCGAAGGCCTCCTCGACCCGCGCCGGGAGCAGGGTGCGTGGGGCGATGACCCGGACATCGGGCACCCCGAGCGTCTTGAGCGCGATCATCTGCGAGCGCGCTACGCGCGAGTGCAGGATGTCGCCGACGATGGCCACGCGCAGCCGGCTGAAATCCAGCTTGTGGCGGCGGATGGTAAGCATGTCGAGCATGGCCTGGGTCGGGTGGGAATGACGCCCATCGCCGGCATTGATGATGCTCACATGTGGGGCGGCATGGGCGGCCATGAAATGGGCGGCGCCGCTTTCGGCGTGGCGCACCACGAACATGTCCACATGCATGGCCTCCAGGTTGCGCAGCGTGTCGAGCAGGGTCTCGCCCTTGGCCGTGGCCGAGGTCGAGATGTTGAGATTGAGCACATCGGCCGAGAGGCGCTTGGCCGCGAGCTCGAAGGTGGTACGGGTGCGGGTGCTGGTCTCGAAGAACAGATTGGCCACGACCTTGCCGCGACACAGTGGTACCTTCTTGACCGTCTGCTGGGATACACCGAGAAAGCCCTCGGCCTGATCGAGGATCTCGATCAAGAGTTCACGGCTCAGCCCGTCGATGGTGAGGAAGTGCCTGAGCCGGCCTTGGGCGTCGAGCTGGGGATTGGGCGTCGTCATGGTGTCGAATGCGGGTAGGGGCGGAGCCAGGTCATGTCGCCCTGATTCAACGACTTGCGCCCCGTTTGGCACGCAGCATCAGCAGCGGCTCGGGACCATTGAGCTTGATCTGTTCGTCGGCGCCCAACCCGGCCGAGAAACCGGCGACATCGGCGGCAATCGGTAGCTCGCGCCCGTCGCGATCGAGCAACACGGCCAGTGTCACCGAGGCCGGTCGCCCATAGTCGAACAACACGTTGAGCGCCGCGCGGATGGTGCGACCGCTCTGGAGCACGTCGTCGACCAGGATCAGATGCCGGTCGTCGACCCCGACCGGCAGATAGGACGGGCGCACCTGCGGATGCATGCCGATCCGGCTGAAGTCATCGCGATAAAAGGAGATGTCGAGATGCCCCAGGGGCTCGGTCAGTCCAAGCCGCGCATACAGCCGCTCGGCGACCCAGACCCCGCCGGTGTGGATACCGATCATGAGCGGATGCTCGATCCCGCGCCGCTTCAGACGCGCGCGCAGGCGCTCGGTCATGGTGTCGATGGCCGCCGCGACGGCGGCGGCGTCCTTCCAGATGTCAGGCGTGCTCACAGAGCCAGGTTTCCAGGATCAGGGCCGCCGCGAGCGCATCCACGTCCTCCAGCCTGGGCGTGCGCCGATCGCGATCGGCAAGTTGACGATGGGCCTCGCGCGAGGTCAGACGCTCGTCGACTAGATGCACGGGCAGGCGATAGCGTCCTTCGAGCTGGCGGGCGAAGCGATATACGCGCGGCGACCAGGCGACCTCGGTGTCGTCCATCTGAAACGGCAGGCCGACCACCAAGGCATTCGGCTGCCAGTCGCGGATCAGGGCCGCAATGCCCGTCCAGTCCGGACGCTCGCCCCGACTGCGCAAGGTGATCAGGGGTGTGGCCGAACGGGTGACCGTCTGACCCACAGCCACGCCGATCTTGCGCGGGCCGAAGTCGAATCCGAGCAGTATCATGAGCGATGCGCGTCTCTCAGGCGTGCCCAGCCTCGCCGCTCATCAGGTTCAGATCCACGCCGAGCAACTGGGCGGCGGCCATCCAGCGCGCGCTCGGATCCAGGCGAAAGATGATGTCGTTGCTCGCCGGGCCGTTGAGCCAGGCGTTGGCGCTCATCTCCTGTTCGAGCTGACCGCTGCCCCATCCGGCATAGCCAAGCGCGATCAGCACCTGATCTGGTCCCTCGCCACGGGCGATCGCCTCCAGGATGTCACGCGAGGTGGTGACGCTGATGTCGGGCGTGATGTTGAGCGTGGAGTCGTAGCTGTAGCCAGCCGTGTGTAGGACAAAGCCGCGGTCGGTCTGGACCGGACCGCCCTGATAGATGGGCGTCTCGGCCACGCCTGGATGCTGGGCGACAATATCCAGCTGGTCTAGGAGTGCTCCGAGCGTCACGTTCAGTGGGCGGTTGATGACGATCCCCATGGCACCATGTTCCGTGTGTTCACAGATATAGGTGACCGTGCGCGCGAAGTTGGGGTCTTGCAGACCTGGCATCGCGATCAAGAGATGGTTGGTCAAGGATGTACTGAAAGGCATGGGCGTTAGTATCCTGATCGACTCATGATGAGGCAAGCGCGACAATCTATCCACGGAACGCTAAGTGCGTCCGCCCGCTCCCGGTTCGATGGGAGGATCATAAGACCCTTTTGCCCCGCTGTCCCAATGGACCCTATATTCAGCGCTCCCAGCCGAGTAGATCGCCGCGCATGAACTGCCAGGTGCGCACGATGTCGAGCACATCGGTCTCGGCAGCGATGTCGGGCGGGAAGGGCGAGAAGGGCGCGGCCAGCTCGACGATGCGGATCGCGGCCTGGTCGAGGAGTTCAAAACCGGATGAGCGCACCACGCGGATGCTCTCCAGGCTGCCATCGGCGCGCACGGCCACGTGCAGGATGAGACTGCCGTAGAGGTGCTGATCGCGTGCGGCCTGCGGATAGTTGAGATTACCGATACGTTCGACCTTCTGCGCCCAGGCGGCCATATAGCTGGCATAGCGGAACTCGCGCGTGCTGGCGCTGATCGATTTGCGTCGCGCCCGCTTGGTGCCGCTGGCGGTCTGGTTAGAGGTGAGCCGGGCGACCTCGAGCCCCTGGCTGGCGAGTATCTGGGCCGTGTCGACGGATGTCTGACGCGGCGTGAAGGGATCGACCCCTGGACGCGGAGGTGCCTCTGACTCAGTGGCGAGCACGGGCGCGCTCGGCGGCTCCCGCCGTGGCAGCACCATAGCGTCCGGACGGGCCAGGGGATCAGCGTGCGGCGGTGCCCCATTCGGGAGGGACTCGGTCGGGTGTTCTGGATCTCTGGTCGGCGGCGTCGACTCCGTGACCGGTCCATCCATCGGTGAGGATGTCTCGACCGACGCCTGGGACGAGTCCCCGAAGGTCGGGATCGCCGCCTCGCCGAGCGGCGATTCGCCTACCTGATCGCGTTGAGCCAGAGCGGCCTCCTGGGCGGGGTTCGGGGCCGTGGTCCCGATCTCCTTGAGCAGGGTCACTTCCATCGCTGACTCGGGCGGCGGCGACCCCGGATCTGGCCACACGAAAGCGACAGCCAGGATCAGCAGCAGATGCAGCCAGCCGGACCCGACCAGGGCAGCGACAAAGGGCATATTCGACACCGACCTGACCTGGAAGGCCCAGTCAGGCGGCGGCTCCAGATTTGTGACATTGTGGTCCATCATGATGGACGATCATCCAGACCGGCAGGCGTCGGCCATTCAGGTTCGACGATCTCGATCGGTGCCTCGACGTCGAGCCGTTCGAGTCGCTCGGCCAGCGACGGCGTCAGGTGCAGACGCCCCTCGGCGTCGACGAGCAACACCTGTCGCACGCCCAGTCGCGCCGCCAGACGCCGCCAATCCTTGGCACCGGCGATAAAGAGCGCCCGCGCCGCCGTGGCCGCGTGTGTGGCCTCCGTGCTCAGGACCGTGACCGAGCGCGCCCCAGTGGCCGGAAGCCCTGTACGCGGATCGAGGATGGCGTGATCGCTTCGACCCTGATCCGTGAAGGCGTGCCCTTGCTCGGCCAGGGTTGCCAGCGCCTCGTCGCCGCGCAAGGATACGATCGCTAGGACCGCCGATCCGCTGGGATGGAGCACAGGGACGCGCCAGGGTTGACCGCTACGCTCGCCGATGGCCCGCAGTTCCCCACCCGCCTGGATGAGCGCATTACGCACGCCAAGATCCTTGAGATGCTGGATCGCCAGGTCGATGGCCTGACTCCGGGCGACGGGGCTGAGATCCAGGCTCAGGGCCGGATCGCGTCCGCATAGCGTCAGCCCCTCGATCTCGATCGCGGCCATGGACGGCGCAGACGCGACCGGGGCCGAGATCCGCTCGCGCCCCGGCGGATGACGGCTGGCGGTGGTCGCTGTGTCGCCCTCCCAGGGTCGCATGAGCCGTCCGAGGCCCAGACTGACCAACCCCTCGCTCTCGATCTCCAGCCTCTGACCGAGCCGGACCAGACGCAGGACGGACGGCGGCGGGACGAAAGGCTCGCCCTGGGCGAGGAGTCGGTTCACGCGCTCCATGGCCTCGCCGTCGCTTGCCCAGTCCCGTTCCAGATAGGCAAAATCCTGGGCGACGAGGGCGGCGGCGCGCTCGGCCTGGTCGCGGGTCAGGGCGACCAGACTCACATCCACCTGGGTCTCGAAGGCCGTGAAGTGCGAAAGCATGACAGGTGTCTTGTCACGACAGGCGACGAGTGCCACCGACAGCACGAGCAGCAGCGGGAGGGCGCGCGCCGGTCGGACCAGACTCGAAGGGGACAGCCTAAACCCCATGATGATGGCTCCCGGGTTGAATCTCATGCGCGCCCCGCCCTGCGATGACGCGCCTGGTTTTCTAAATGGATGCCCTAGGGATGCCCCCTGGCGACAGACATCGCTGATCGGGACGATCCGCGCACCGATCCAGGCGGGCTGAGATCCGATCCATGAGATCGCCCGCGATGTCCAGACCACAGGCCGCATCTAGCTCGCGGATGCAGGTCGGGCTGGTGATGTTGATCTCGGTGAGATAGTCGCCGATCACGTCCAATCCGGCAAAGAGGATACCGCGCGCGCGAAGCTCAGGACCGACCTGGTCGGCGATCCAACGATCGCGCGCGCTCAGGGGGCGCACCTCGGCCGAGGCACCCGCGGCTAGATTGCCGCGGCTCTCGCCGGGGGCCGGGATGCGCGCCAGGACATAGGGCACGGGCTCGCCGTCGACCATGAGGATACGCTTGTCTCCGGCCTCGATCTCGGGGATGAAGCGCTGGACCATGCAGAAGGCCCGGCCCTGCTGGGTCAGGGTCTCGATGACGACGCTCAGATTGGGATCGCCTGGTCGCATCCGAAAGATCGAGGTCCCCCCCATGCCGTGCAACGGCTTGAGTACGATTTCGCCGTGCTCGGACTGAAAGGCACGGATGGCGTGTGCCTGACGCGTGACGAGCGTCGGCGGCGCGCACTGCGGAAAGGCGGTGATGAAGACCTTCTCGTTGGCATCACGCAGACTGCGCGGGTCGTTGACGACCAGACAGCCGGCCTGCTTGGCCTGTTCGAGCAGATAGGTCGTATAGACATACTCGATATCGAAGGGCGGATCCTTGCGCATCAATAAGACATCGAGCCAGTGGAGCGGATGCTCGACCTCCTCACCGAACCGAAACCAGCTGAGCGGATCCTCGACCACCTCGATGGCACGCATCCGCGCCCTGGCCTGACCGTCGAGCAACGACAGATCGCCAACCTCCATGTACCACAGCGACCAGCCGCGACGTTGCGCGGCAAGCAGCATGGCGAAGGTGCTATCCTTTTTGATCCGGATGGAACCGATCGGATCCATCACGACACCGACGCGAGTATTCATGGCTTGCCCATCATCAAACATCAATCAAGGTGAAAAACCGAGTCGAGTCGCTTGCATGGGAGCACGCTTGACCCTAGCATCCGGCTACATTCCAGGCATCAGGGATTCTCACCCGAGCGAAGGAACTCTAGTCGCGATGACCATGGCACCCAGCTTCAAGAGACTTGACATCACCGGCCTTGCTGTCCCCGCCGCACGGATCCTCGTCATGCCGCCTCTCGACCAGGAGCCATCATGCCGAACGAACTAGATCTACGCGGCACCAGGGTTCTGATCGTCGACGACAGCAAGACCATCCGCCGCAGCGCCGAGACCCTGCTCACCAAGGCCGGCTGCGAGGTGCAGCTGGCCGAGGACGGCTTCGAGGCGCTGGGCAAGGTCGTCAGTTTCAAGCCCGACCTGGTCTTCGTCGATATCATGATGCCACGGCTCGACGGCTATCACACCTGTGCCCTGATCAAGAACAACCCGCAGTTCAAGGACACACCCGTGGTAATGCTCTCGAGTAAGGACGGACTCTTCGATCGCGCCAAGGGCCGTCTGGTCGGCGCGCAGCTCTATCTCTCCAAGCCCTTCACCGCCGACGAGCTCATCGGTGCCGTGCGCGCCAGCCTGGCCAAAGCTTCATCCGGTGAATCGCCGTGAATCGATCGTCAGTGTCTATAAATCCAACCCCAAACCCTCGGTCAAGCCATCATTCGATCCCAGGCGAGATCGAGACGCGAGGATATCAAGCACGCGAATCCTGAGCACGCCATGAGACGCATCCTAGACAAACCGAACCCGCACCGGGATCTGGGCGCCGCAGCGACGACCCTGGAGACGCCTCCGATGGTCCTGATCGTCGATGATTCGCCGACCGAAACGCACATCCTCTCGACCCTGTTAAAGAAGGCCGGCTATCGGGTCGAGGTTGCCTGCAATGGCGAGGAGGGCGTCGCGTGTGCGCGCGCGCTTCATCCGGACATCATCCTCATGGACGTCATCATGCCGGTACTCAACGGCTACCAGGCCACCCGTTTGCTGCGGCGCGACGCCGAGACCGCCGACATCCCCATCATCATGGTGACGACCAAGGACCTCCAGACCGATCGCACCTGGGGCCTGCGCCAGGGGGCGACCGACTACCTGACCAAGCCGGTCGATCGCGAGCTACTGCTCGAACGCATCCGCACCCTGCTAGAAGGTTCGGGAAGCCATGGCTAGAACTCAACGTACCCGCACCGATCTGCACGCGCTGATCCAAAATCTCGAGGCGCGCTGTCGCGCCCGCGCCGCCGGGCTCCCAGACGAGGCGCGCCCCCCGGACAGCTGGACTGCCGTGCTGTTCCGGGTCGAAAAACAATTGTTGCTCACCCCACTGGAGCAGATCGCCGAGGTGCTGGAACTGCCCGTGGAGATCACGCGCGTTCCGGGCACCAAGCCCTGGCTGCTCGGCGTGGCCAACAATCGGGGCACGCTGCTGCCCATCTATGACCTGGCGTCCCTCATAACAGGCGGGCCACCGCGGATGCGCAAGCGTGTTCAGGACGGCCCATCTGAGCGTCGCCGCGAACATGTCCGCAGCCGCGAGCGCGTCCTGGTCGTACGCCAGGATGACCTCCCCTGCGGCCTGGTCGTCTCGGAGGCCGTGGGCATGCGCTATATCCGAAATAGCGACCGGGTTGCCGGGAACGTCGAGGGTTGGGGGTCGATCGGGCGCTATGTCGAGACCGCCTATCAGCTCGAGGGTCAGACGCTGCCGGTGATCCAACTGAAGGCGCTGATCGCCGATCCGTTGCTCAACGCCGCCCTCAACTGATTCAGTCACATACATCCAAGGCAGTCGAACCCGGTCGGTCCAGGATCGCCAAGGCATAGGTTCCGCCGGGGCATCTTCACATCAAGGAGTCGGCACCAGATGGCGAAACGCTTGAAACTCAATCTTGTCACACCCGCGCTGGATCGTTCTCACCTCCTGGTCGTTGTTGCCTTCGGATTCGGTGCACTGTTCTTTTCCATCCTGGCGCTGTTTAGCTATCTCGAGCTGGACCGGCTCGACCAGCTCAATGCACGCCAGGGCTTCACGGCTGCCGAGCAGCGGATTCTGACCCAGCAGATGATGCGTTCAGCGCGTGAGGCCACGACCGGCGAGACCGATGCGCTCGATCGTCTGCGGCGCGAGCGCCAGCGCTTCCAGGCCCTGCTGGTGGACCTGACCCAAGGCATCGAGGAGTCCACCCAGCAGGCGGCGACCGCTCTGTTGCGCGGAGATCTGCGCAAGATCGAGCAATCCTGGGCGCTGTTCGCCCAGGGCATGGATCCCATCCTGGCCGCCAGCGAGTCGATCCTAACGGTGCGCAAGCTGATCAGTGAGTCGCGTGAGCAGATCCCGCGTCTGCGCGAGACCATGACCAAGGTAGCCAAACGCCTTACCACCGAGGGCGCCGCGCCGCCCCTGGCGCTGGAGGCCGGACTCCAGCTTTCGCGGCTTGAACGTCTGGAGTCGGGCCTCGATCGCTATCTGCAGGGCGGCGCCGAGGCCGGTCAGGCGCTCGACGAGGTCATCAAGTCGATCAACCTCTTCAACGAGGGGCTCTCGACACTGCTTTCGGGGGTACGCGGACGCAGCGAGACGGCTGGATCGCGCGCGGCGCTCGAGGAGATGACCGAGCAGTTCGCCACGCTGGAGACGCGCTCAACCGAGATCCTGCGTCGGATGGACAGTGTGCGTGCCGCCATCGCGCAGCTTCCGAACCTCCAAACGGCCGCCGGCGGTCTGGAATCGGCCCTATCGGAGCTGTTGAACCACTATCGCGAGGCCGGACGTCGCTTCATCCTGCTTGGGCTCCCGATCGGCGCGGGCACGGTGCTCGTGTTCGCGGTCCTCTCGCTCCTGAGCCTCGCCGCCCTGGCCCTGATCTTTCTGCGCGACGCCAAGATGCGCGAGGAGGCCTACCGTGACCAGACCGAGCGCGATGAACGCGCCATCCTGCGTCTGCTCGACGAGTTGGGTGATCTAGCCGACGGCGATCTCACGGTCGAGGCCACGGTCACCGAGGACAAGACCGGCGCCATCGCCGACGCCTTCAACTATGCCATCGAGGCCTTGCGCAGCCTGGTGGCCACCATCAACCAGACCGCCACCCAGGTGGCCCGTTCGGCCCAGGAAACGCGCGCCATCTCACTGCGTCTGGCCGAGGCCAGCAGTGCCCAGTCGCTCCGGATCACCCAGGCCTCAGCGGCGGTGCAGTCGTTGACGGTCCAGATCGACGAGGTCGCGCGTAATGCCACCGAGTCGGCGGAGGTCGCCTCGCGCTCGGTCGAGGTGGCCGGACGCGGCGCCCAGACGGTGCGCGACACCATCCAGGGCATGGACGCCATCCGTGAGCAGATCCAGGAGACAGCCAAGCGCATCAAGCGCCTGGGCGAGTCCTCGCAAGAGATCGGCGAGATCGTCGAGCTCATCGATGACATCGCCGACCAGACCAACATCTTGGCGCTCAATGCGGCCATGCAGGCGGCCATGGCCGGCGAGGCCGGGCGCGGGTTCGCTGTGGTCGCCGACGAGGTCCAGCGCCTGGCCGAACGCTCGCGCAACGCCACCAAGCAGATCGAGGTGCTGGTGCGCACCATCCAGGCCGATACCAACGAGGCCGTCAGCTCCATGGAGGCGAGCACGGCGGGCGTGGTCGAGGGCGCCAACCTCGCGGAGAACGCCGGCGAGGCACTGCGCGAGATCGAGAACGTCTCGGCCTATATCGCCGAGCTGACCAAGCGCATCGCTGACTCTGCCCAACGTCAGTCGCGCCAGTCGGCCGAGATCAACGACACTGTGCAAGCCATCCGTGCCATCACCGAGGAGAACACCGAGGGCACGCGCAAGGCCGCCGAGTCGGTCGAGGTGTTGGCCGCCTTGGCCAGCGACCTGCAAAAATCGGTGGCCGGCTTCCGGCTACCGCCGGGCTGATCGGCGGGTTTCATCGCGAGGGATGACTCAATGGCGGACAAACAGCTGATCGGTGGCCTGAAATGGGTCAAGGGCGAGATTGGGGCCACACTGCGCCCGGTCCGCGACCTGGTCGAGGCCGGCGCCGACTTCGATGTCGAGACCGAACTGGCCGGGGTACTCAAATCCTTGAGTCAGGTCCAAGGCGTGCTGCTGGCCCTGCGTCTGACGGCACCGGCGCGCCTAGTCGAGGAGATGCACAGACTCGCTGAGCGTCTCGACGAGATCGATCCGGGGCACTATGCCGAGGCCACGAACGTGATGGGTGAGGCGCTCGATCAGCTCAACAACCACCTCGACCGGTTGGATGCTGGATTCGAGGAGCCGCCGTTGAGTCTGTGGTCGATCATCAACAGCCTGCGCTCGGCCTGCAACCAGCTCCCGCTGACGCGCTCCGAGCTACTGAGGTTCGCGCTCTCCGACCGTGACAGCGACTCGCAGTGGAATCCCGAAGAGCTCGACCTCCTGGCCGAGGTGATGCGTCAGGTGCGTCCACAGTTCCACCGTCATCTGGTCGAGTGGTACCGGGGCGAGGCCGATGGACTCGTCCAGCTCGGACGACTGTTCCGCCAACTCCATGAGTATCTCAAGGAAGGGACCCTTGCCGATCTCTTCGCGCTCGCTGAGTGCTTCTGTACCGCGCTCCACACCGGGCGACTCGAATCCAATCAGCCTGCGCGCACCCTCATGGGGCACCTAGACTGGGCACTCAAACCGCTGACCCAACGCCCACCGGTCTGGCCCGAGGTCGATGCCAAGACCCTGATCGAGCAGCTGCTCGAGATCCTGACCGGCGCTGGGATCGAGGATGGCGTGCTGGTCGAGGCGCGCATGAAATACGGCCTGACGCCGGCCATGCTGGACCGTGCCGAGACCCAGGCCATCCAAGAGGCCGATGCTCAGCTTGCGCGGCTGGCAAGCGAGCTTGTCGCCGAGATCGTCGATCTCAAGCAGACCTTCGATCGTCTCATACTCATGGAGACCGTCTCCCAGGACCTCATCCGGGACTTCAGTGATCGACTGCGGCGCCTGGCCGCGCGACTCGATGACGTCGAGGTCGGCAATCTGCCAGGACGTTTGCGGACACTGGGCGACCGCTTCCAGACGCTCGACGCGTCCGATCTCAGGAGCCAGACCGCACGTCTCGAGTCCTATGCGATGGAGCTGCTGGGGATCGAGTCCGTGCTGCTGGCCCTGGCCGACCGACGCGACGCCGGCCCCGAGCGGCTCATCGCGCCGGACATGGACCTCTCGGATCTGACCGCCGCCACGCTGCGCGAGGCCGGCTATGAGCTGTCGCGGGTCAAGGAGGCCATCGCCGACTGGCAGAAGGGATCTGGCGCCCAAGGGCCACTGCGACCGGTTCCGGGCTATCTGAGGAGCGTTTCAGGCGCCCTGCGACTCCTCGGTGAAAACCCGGCCGCCGATCTGGCCGAGCTGGTCGCGAGTCTGGTGCAGGCGGCCTATGTACACCACGGGCGTCTCCCGACCGACACCCAGATCGACCATCTGGCCGATGCCATCGCCGGATTGGAACTGTATATCGGCCATCTCCAGCAGCCGATGCCGCTCGGCGACACCCTGATCGACCGCGCCGGTCGCGCCATCTCGGCGCTCCAGGCCGAACTGGGCGAACTGCCTGCCGCCCCCGAGCCGGTCATCGAAATCGAGCGCCACGAGCCGGAACTCGAACCGCCGCTCGAACCTGAGCCTGAACCTACACGTCCGGCCGACGAGCTGGATCTGGAATCCGATGACGGCGAGACCGAATTCCTGGACATCTTCCTGGAAGAGGCGCGCGAGGAGATCGACTCGGCCCGCATCCAGTTGGCGCGCTGGCAGTCCGATCCGTCCGACGCCGAGGCCCTGGCCACGCTGCGCCGCAGTTTCCATACCCTCAAGGGCAGTGGGCGACTGGTCGGCGCGCTCCAGGTCGGCGATTTCGCTCAGTCCATAGAGTTCCTGCTCAACCGGCTCATCGAGACCCAACGTCCGCCCACCGCGGAGATCCTGGACTGTATCACCGAGGCGGTGCGCGTCCTGCCCGATCTGGTCGAGTCTGAGGCCGAGGGCCGAGCGTTTGACATCGCACCCCATGTGCAACTCGCCACCCGACTGCGCGACTGTATCGGCGCCGAATCTCTGCCCGAGGGACCCCAGACCACACCTGAGACCGGCCCAACGCCGGCGACACCGCCCGCCGCCGAGGAGGTGATCGATCACGACAGTCTGCTCGCTGTAGACGAGGAACTGCTCGACATCTTCCGGACCGAGGCCCGCGAGCATCTGAGTGTTCTGCGCGCCTTCCTGGACAGCTGCGAACCCGATCAGGTGCGGCGCGTCGACGAATCCATCGAGCGTGCGCTCCATACCCTGACCGGCAGCGCCCGCATGTCGGGCGTCGAGTCCATCGCGCGCGTCACCAAGGCCATGGAGTCCTGGATCAAGCCGCTCCTGACCGAGGACAAGCCCCTGAGCGCGTCGCTCGTGGCGCTCTTTCGGCGTGCCGCCGAGGCCATCGAGCAGCGTATCGAGGAGTTGCCCGCTTCTGGTCGCGGTGCCGCCGCACTCAAGGCGCTGCTGCCCGAACTGAACCAGCCGCCGGCACCTGAGTCCGTCGCTCCCGAACCGAGCCGGACGGAAACGCTGAGCCGTGCGCCGATGGACTTGGAACGCGAGCCTGAATGCGCGCCCTTGGATCTGGAACCCGCAGACATCGAATGTGCCGACGACCTGGCACACGAACCCCAGGCCGCCGTCGAGGAACACCTGCCCGAGTCGATCTTGGATCTCGCAGAGGTCGAGTTCGGCGCGCCCGAACCCGTCGCAGCCGAGTTCGAGGTCACCGCAGACACAGAGACCGCAGGTGCGGCACCGGAATCGCCGATCGAACTGGATCTTGCGCTCGAATCGGAACCGAGCACCGAACCCGAGGCGTTGCCGATCGAGACCAAGCCGACCCCAGAACTCGAACCTGCACCCGAGACCACACTCGAACTCCAGCCCGAAACCGGCCTGGAACTGGCACCGGGACCAAGCGCCGAACCCAAGGAACAGCCGCCCGAGACTGAATCCAAGCCGATCGAGACTGAACCCGAAAACGTCGAGACGGCCCGCCCCGAACCCAGTCCGACACCCGAGTCCGAGTCGACTCAGGCCGCCCCCGACCCAGAGTTGGTCGCCCTCTTCCTGGAGGACGCGCGCGACCTGCTCGACAAGCTGGACCGTCAGTTCCGTGACTGGCTGCTCGCCCCCCAGGACGGCGCCGCACTTGCCGGCGTCAATCGTCTGCTGCACACGCTCAAGGGCAGTGCGCGCCTGACTGGTGTGACGGCGATCGGCGACCTCAGCCATGCGCTCGAGACCCGGCTTAAGGCGCTCGACGAGGATCGGGCCAACATCAGCGATCTAACGCTCGAACTGGCTCAGCGCGCCGTCGACATGCTCTCGCTCCAGGTCGATGCGCTCGAACAGGGCGCGCCCGTCCCGCGCATGACCGAGCTCGTCGATGAGTTGTCACGCACACCGCACGGCGAAGCGACGACAGCGATCGCTACGCCTGAGGTGGCCCGGATGCGCCCGGCGGAGACGGTGAGCGCCGAGGTGTCGGAAGACGTGGCCCATCCGCTTCCGACACCGGCGGTCGCTCGGACCGAAGCCAGCGGACGCGAGGGTGTTGGGGCCATCGCCGCGATCCCTCAGATCCGGGTGCGTTCCGATCTGCTCAACCGTCTGGTCAACCATGCCGGCGAGATCAGCATCTATCGCAGTCGTCTGAGTCAGCGCAATGGTCAGCTTGGGTTCGGGCTGGGCGAGCTCGATCAGACCGTGATCCGGCTGCGCGAGCAGTTGCGCCAGCTCGAGATCGAGACCCAGGCCCAGATCCTGTACCGCTTCGAGCGCGGCGACGCGGGGAGGGAGCGCACCGAGACCACCTCGGACTATGACGTCGAGTTCGACCCCCTGGAGTTCGACCGCTTCTCGCGTCTCCAGCAGCTGTCGGGATCGCTGGCCGAGACCGTCAACGACCTCATCAGCGTCAAGGAGATGCTTGCCGGCTATCAGCGCGAGATGGCCGATCTGCTGAACCAACAGGCACGGCTGGCCAACGACCTGCAAGACGGTCTATTGCGCACGCGCATGGTGCCCTTCGTGCAGGTGGTGCCGCGACTGCATCGTCTGGTGCGTCAGACCGCCGAGACACTCGGCAAATCGGCCCGACTGGAGGTCATTGGCCCCGAGGTCGAACTCGACCGCACCATCCTCGACCGATTGGTCGCGCCACTCGAACATCTGCTGCGCAATGCCGTCGATCACGGACTGGAAGACACCAAGACGCGCGTGGCGCGCGGCAAGCCGGCAACCGGCCTGGTGACCCTGGCGCTCAGGCGCGAGGGCAACGACGTCGTCATCACTCTGGGCGACGACGGCAAGGGGCTTGATCTGGAGGCCATCCGCAGCAAGGCCATCGCACGCGGTCTGATGACGGCCGATTCCAAGCTCCCGGACGAGGCGATCCTGCAATTCATCATGGAGCCAGGCTTTACCACCTCGGGCAAGGTGACGCAGATCTCCGGACGCGGCGTGGGTCTGGATGTGGTCGCCTCCGAGGTCAAGGCGGCCAATGGCACCATCAGCCTGGAGTCTGTGCCCGGCAAGGGGGCGCGCTTCACCATCCGTCTGCCGCTGACCCTGGCCATCATCGACGCCTTCCTGGTCTCGGTCGGCGAGACCGTCTATGCGGTGCCGCACAGCACGGTTGAGGGTGTGGCGCGCATCAGCCGCGATGAGCTGCTGGCCATCTATGCCGAGCCGACCAAGACCTATACGGTACGCGGTCAGGGTTATCGCGTCGCCTATCTGGGGCAGGCGCTGGAGACCAACGGACCCGAACCCGAACTTGGCGAGCGGCGCTGGCTGCCGATCCTGCTGGCGCGTATCGGCGATCAGCGTGTGGCGCTTCAGGCCGATACGCTGCTTGAGAGTCAGCGCATCTTGGTCAAGCCGTTGGGGCCGCAGCTGGCCGGGGTGCGCTGGTTGAGCGGCGGGACCATCCTGCCGGATGGGCGGGTCGCGTTGATTCTGGACGCGCTGGCCCTGGTGCGCTCGGGCGCCATTCGCGAACAGGCGCAGGTGCAGATCGCGCCCGAACCGGCCACTGAGTCGGTCTGTGTCATGGTGGTCGACGACTCGCTGACCGTGCGGCGCGTCACCAAGCGACTGCTGCAGCGGCAAAACATGGAGGTGATGACCGCGAAGGATGGCGTCGAGGCCCTGACGTTGCTCGACGAGCGGATCCCGGATGTGGTGTTGCTCGACGTCGAGATGCCGCGCATGGACGGCTATGAGCTCACGCGCCACATCCGACGCTCGGAGCGGTTCAAGCATCTGCCGATCATCATGATCACCTCGCGCACCGGGGCCAAGCATCGCGACTATGCGACCCAGCTCGGTGTGAACCGCTATCTGGGCAAGCCCTATCAGGAAGCGCAGCTGCTCGAAGAGATCAACGCCCTGATCGGCAAGGCATCGAACTGAAGCACGGATCCCAACTCAGGGATCGCGGAAGTCGCCCCACAGCGCTTGAATCACCGCAATGGCGGCCAGCGGAGCGGTCTCGGTACGTAGGATGCGCGGGCCAAGACGCACGCCCTGAAAGCCGTGGCGTCGCGCCAGATCGCGTTCGCGCGGGTCGAGTCCGCCCTCAGGTCCGATCAACAGCGTCAGACCCGATTCGGGCGCGGGCAGCGCGGGCAACGCCAGTTCGGCGAGCGGGTCGAGTAGCAGCCCCTTTGTCAGGCCCTGCCCCTGTACCGTCTCCAACCAGGACTCCAGATCCACCGCCGGCTCCAGCACCGGTAGGCGTCTTCGGCCCGACTGCTCGCAGGCCGCGACCACCACGCCGTGCCAGTGCTCCAGCCGCTTATCGCGTCGTGCCCCATCGAGCCGTACCTGGGAACGATGGGTGAAGAGCGGCCTGATCCGGGTCACGCCCAGCTCGACGGCCTTTTGGATTGCAAACTCCATGCGCTCGCCCTTGGAGATCCCGAGCGCCAGATGGATGTCGAGCCTGGATTCCGGCTCAAGATCGCCGCGCGATTCAATCAGGACGCGCGCCCGCTCGCGTCCCAGATCGATCAGACGGGCCAGATAGTCGTATCCATCGCCATTGAACAGCACCAGCGTCGCGTCGCGTTCGAGCCGCAGCACCTGCACCGCATGACGGGCCTGGGCGCTCGGCAGGTCGATCTCGGCGCCGGGCGTCAGCGCGAGATCGACATGGAGACGGGACAGGCGCATGGGGTTCGATCCCGCTCCACACTCAGAGCGCAGGGCCGGCCAGACGCGCCGCACCCACGGCCAGCAGCGCCCAGGCCAGGATCAGCAAGACGCCGCCGATGGGCGTGATCATGCCGAGCTGGCGCAGCCCAGTGAGGGTCATGGCGAACAGACTGCCGCTAAAGAGACAGACTCCGATCAGAAAGGCCCAGCCGGCCCAATTCACCAGTCCGGCCCCGGGCCGATGCAGCAGGGTCAGACCACAGGCCAGCAACGCCAGCGCGTGCAGGCCCAGATAGTCGGCAGCGGTGTTCCAGTTGGCCAGGAGCGCCGGATCGACCCGGCCCTTGAGTCCATGCGCACCAAAGGCGCCGAGCGCCACCGTCAGCAGACCGCCGAGGGCGCCGAGTGTCATCCAGAGCGATGCGGGAGACATGGGTTTCCTCGCTGGGTGAATCGAAAGACACAGTTTGCGCCGTATTCTGCAACAACATACCGAGGGTGACGAGAGAATCGGTTTTAGGTTGCGCGGATTTTGACCACTATGTTAGAGTGCGTGGTCTTTAGCACAGAACAACGCCGACTTTTAGGGATTCTCGCCATGTCCAAGGTCTGTCAGGTTACCGGTAAGCGCCCCCTTACCGGCAACAATGTCTCACACGCGAACAACAAAACCAAACGCCGTTTCCTGCCGAATCTGCACGAGAAGCGCTTCTGGGTGGAGGCCGAACAGCGCTGGGTGAGGCTTCGCCTAACCACCAAGGCTATGCGCACCATCGACAAGAAGGGCATGGATGCGGTACTCGCCGACCTGCGCGCCGCCGGCGTCAAGGTCTAACCGGAGGATTCCCTTATGGCCAAGGCCGCACGCGAAAAGATCCGTCTAAACTCCAGCGCAGGAACGGGTCACTTCTACACCACGACCAAGAACAAGCGCAATCAACCCGGCAAGTTAGAGATCAAGAAGTTCGATCCCGTCATTCGCCAGCACGTCCTATACAAGGAAGGCAAGATCAAATAGGCGCGACGACAGCAAGACACACCTCAGCCGCTGCACCCCGACGGCAGCGCTGGGTCCGTCTGTAACAGACGCCCCAGCCCGTCGACGAAGACCTGGGTGCTGTAGTCGGCGCAGGGCAGCGGCCGAACCTCGGGTGGCGTGGCGAGGATCGGATCACCGGGCGCCGCGCCACCCAGATCCTGCTGGAGATAATCGATAAAGGCCTGGGCGTAGGCGATGAAGGTATCGCTCGCCCGTCCCTCCTCGCTCGCACGTTTGAAGGTCGCATAGCCGTCACCCCCGCCGGCGAGGAAGCTGTTGGTGACCACGACCACAGTCTCCTCATCCATCAATGGCCGCCACTCCGGGGCGCCGCGCGGTCGCATCTCGATCCGGCTGAAGCGTTGCCCGGTCGGTCGGGTCAGATCCAGCGCCCAGCGCAGATTGGCCGCCACCGGATAGGCACCGCTGGAGCCATCCGGACGATCGAGGAATCCGGCAACCGCCTCCTCCAAGACCGATCTGATCTCGGCACCGGTCAGACGCAGCTTGACCAGGGTGTTGTCGAAGGGTAACAGTCGATAGACATCGCTGAGTCTGATCGGCCCAGACGGGATATCGATCCGCACCCCACCGGCATTCTGGATCGCGACCTCCGCCTCCGGGACGCGGGCCAAAAAGGCGGCTGTCACCAGCTGCTGGATATCCCCGCCATGCGCCTGGGTGACGTGGGGGTCGCAGACTGCGCTCGCCCCCTCCCCCGGCAGCCGTTCCAGACAGAGATCCTGGACCGCGACCCCGACGATGGTCTGCGCAAGTTGGGCGACCTGTCCGGAATAGCGCGCGATCAGGGTCTGGATCGCAGGATCCGGTGTGACGAGGTCGAGTTCGGACGCCGCGGCGATCGCGGCGTGCACCGCCTGACGCGCCTCAGTCTCCAGGGGCCGACCCGCGCGCACGAAGCGCTCGCCGAGGAGCAGATGCGGTGTCCCCGCGCAGCGCCTCACCCGTCCATCGGCGTCGAACTCGAGATGCAGCTCGCCGACGAGGCTCGCATACTGCCAGGCCTGGACGACACAGGCCAGATTGCCATCTAGATCGCGGGTCTCGGTCGGATAGGGGCCGACCGGATTCAGCCCCCAACGCGCGAAGGGCGCACCGAGCAGGCTGTGTGAATCGCCGCCGACGATGGCATCGACCCCACGCAGATGCTGCGCCAGATCGAGATCGTTCTGATACTGCAGGTGGGTCAACAGCAGGATCTTGTCGATGCCCTGGGCGCTGAGCGCGTCGATTTGCTGTTGCGCGGTCGTGCGTTCGTCGAGAAAGACCGTAGAAGCGAGCGGGCGCGACGAGCGGCGGGTCTTGCCCGAGGGTGTCAGACCGATGATCCCGATCTGCTGTCCGGCGACCCTCAGCACCACCGCCGACTGGATCAGACGCTCGCCGGCGCGCGGATAGAGCGGCGTGCCCAGGGTCGGGACGACGTTCGCCGCCAGCACCGTGGTCCGACACCGACCCGGCTCCGCGTGGAGCCGGGCGATGAAACCAGCCAGACCGGCTTCGCCGGCATCGAACTCGTGATTGCCCAGGACATGGGCATCGAAACAGACCTGATTCATCGCCGCGGCGTCGGCCTCCCCTCTAAACAAGGTGTAATAGGGGGTGCCGGTGATGGCATCGCCTGCATGCAGGGTCAGGCTATCCGGATGGCGCGCTCGCAGATCCTGGATCTTGGCCGCCACGCGCCCGAACCCGCCCAGCTCGACCGTGATGGACCCGGCTGGATCGGGAAATTCGAGCCGTGCCTCTATGGGTTCGAGGTGCGAATGGTGGTCATTGATGTGCAGTAGGATTAGCCTAAAGGCGCCCGTGTCCGGCTCAGCGGCGGTCACGACCGAGACGCTGAGCACCAGACCAAGGGGCGCGACGCTCAACCAGCCACGACCCATGCCGGGTTACTGGATTTGCGAGAGCTGAAACGAAGTATCGAGCAGCGAGCGGCGTTGCTCGCGCCGCGCAAGCTCCAGCTTGCCGAGCTGCGCGGCCTTGCCCGAGGCCTCGCCCTCGTTGCGCTTGAGTTGCTCGATGGCATGCAGCTCTTTTTCGATACGCTCGGCCTCGCTCTTGGCGTCGAGCGCCTGACTCTGGGCCTGGCGCTGCAATTGAGTCGGGTCGATCTGGGGGGGCGTGGTCATCGGGGTGAGCTGTGGCGTCTTGGGTTTCGGGGCCGCTGGAGCAGCAGTGTCACCTGGTAACTGGGTCGACCTGGTAGCGGCCTTGGCCTGCTGCAACTGGGCGCGCAGCGCGGCGGCCACGCGGTTACGCACCTCGATCTCGCGTTGGAAGGCCTCGCGTTCGGCCTTGAGCCTGGACTCGAAGATCAATCGATCCTCGGTCAGCCCTGAGGCGCGACGATAGAGATCGAGCGCTCGGGCCTTGTCGGTTGGAACACCCAGGCCGCGTTCATAGAGTGAACCCAGATTGATCTGGGCCGGGGCATGGTTCTGTTCGGCGGCCCGCCGATACCAATCGGCGGCACTGGTGTAGTCGGGCGCCGGCAATCCCAAACCCTTCTCATAGATCTCGCCGACATAGGTCTGTGCAACAGGATCCCCAGCACGCGCCTTGGGCAACAGGGCGGCGAGCGCGTTGGCATAATCCGAGCGATCGAAGAGGACGAATTCACCGCCGCGGATTGCGCAGTCGCTCTTGGTCGACTTGACCATACGGCGCGGACTCAGATACGTCATGCCGGTTCCAAGCTGGCGGATCTGGCCCGGCAGCAGACAATCCACCAGGACGAAATGATCGATGTCGCGACCGGGCGCGACGGGTTCGACCGCCTGGTGGTCAGGGTCACTCGACTCGGGAGCCGAGACGCAGGCAGCCAGCGTCACGACCATCAAGGCGGAACCAAACAGCGCTGTGAAACGACTGGACATAGAACAAACCATGCTAAGCCACCTCGGCGGATTCCAGGTTGCGATTGTGAGATAACTGAGTATAGGCTGATCGGGCCTGTTCCGAGGCCTTTAAACTAAATCCGGCATTGATATTCAATACCCAGTCGCTTTTGCCGCATCGCACCCGCACCGTAACGATAACATCAGGGGACACGACCAACCATGCGCATGAATCTGCCCGTCACCACGATCGAGCGTGAGCTGCGGGATGATCAGCTGATCGTCTCCAAGACCGACCTCAAGGGCCGGATCACCGATTTCAACCACGATTTCGTTATGATCAGCGGTTTTTCCGAGCAGGAGCTGTTGGGCGCACCGCAAAACATCATCCGCCACCCCGACATGCCCCCAGCCGTGTTCAAGGAGATGTGGGACACCATCAAGGCGGGCAAGCCCTGGACCGGGGTGGTCAAGAACCGCTGCAAGAACGGCGACTTTTACTGGGTGGATGCCAATGTCTCACCGCTGATCGAGCACGGTCAGATCACGGGCTATATCTCGGTCCGACGCAAGCCGACGCGAGACCAGATCGCCGCAGCCGAGGCGCTCTATGCCCGGCTGCGCGCCGGCAAGCCGGCTCAGCCTTGGTGGAGACGTCTGTGGCAGCGCTTCAACGATACCCCGATCCGGTTCGGGCTCCCCGGCGGTCTCACCCTGATCGCCGCGGTCTTCTTAGCGGCGCTGGTCTTTACCCTCATCAGTCTGGGGCACACCACTGAAGCGCTGCGCAACATCAATGATCACACCCAGCCGCTCGAAAACGCCTATCGCAACCTGCTCGACTCCGGCTTGCAGATGACCGCCGCGGTGCGCTATCTGCTCCTCAATGCCGCGGACAAGCAGGCCCGCGACAATGTCTTTGAGTCGCGCCGCCGCTTTGCCGACAACCTCCAGGTGATCCAGACCCACCTCGACCCGGGGGATGCCCCGGCCCGGCATGTCTTGGGCCTCATCGAACAGTCCTACCGCGAACACCTGAAGATCCAGGATCGCGTCCTGGAGCTGCTCGATGCCGGTGAACTGACCGCGGCCAAGCAGACCTATGACACCCAGGAAAACCCCACATGGCGCCGCTATAAGGCCCTGATCCAGCCGGCACACAGCCGTCTGCAGCAGGAGCTCACCGCCCAGCGCGCCGCAACGGTTGCCGAGGCCGTATGGACCATGCGCGAGTCGATCGCCTTGACCCTGGTCGCACTCCTGATCGCCTTTCTTCAGGCCTGGGTGCTGGTGCGCAAGATCCTGACCCCATTGCGTGCGGCCCAGGTCCACCTACAGGCGATCGCCAATGACGACTACAGCACCCGGATCCAGGTCCCGGCCCAGGATGAGTTCGGCGAACTGTTGTTGTCGATCAAGACCGTCCAGGCCCGCCTCGACTTCGACCTCCAGGAGGCGCGTACCAAGGCCTTCGAGAACCTGCGCATCCGCACCGGGCTCGACAAGATCCAGTTGCCGGTCACGATCTCAGACGATCGCAATCTGCTGATCTATATGAACGAGGCCTGTCGCGCGCTGTGGGACACCTTGACGCCCGAGATCCGACGCCATAGCCCCGAGTTCGACCCCGAACGCCTGATCGGCTCGACCCTGGCGCAGCACTTCGAGGACCCGGCCGTGGCCGCCGCCTATCGCGAACATCTCCCCGAGACACGACACTTCGATATGCTGTTTGCCAAGCGTCATCTGCGGCTCATCGCGACCCCGGTCTATGACGACCAGGGTCAGTATGCCGGGCGCGTGACCCAATGGCGCGACCGCACCGCTGAGGTGCTGGCCGAGCAGGAGATCGCCGCGCTGATCCAGGCCGCGGCCCAGGGCGACTTCAGCCGCCGCATCGAGCTCCAAAACAAGGAGGGCTTTTTCTTGCAGCTGGGCGAAGATCTCAATCGCCTAATCGAGATCGTCGCCCAGGGCCTGGCCGATATCGCCACCGTGCTCAACGCCATCGCCGCGGGCGATCTCAATCGCACCATCGAGGCCGAGTACAGCGGCACCTTCGGTCAGGTCAAGGACGACACCAATACCACGGTCGCCCGGTTGCGCGAGGTGGTCGGTCGCATCCTCGAGGCCACGGACGCCATCTCCACTGCCGCCGGCGAGATCGCCTCGGGCAATGCCGACCTCTCCGGACGCACCGAGGAACAGGCAGCGAGCCTGGAAGAGACCGCAAGCTCCATGGAAGAGCTCAATGCCACGGTCAGACAGAATGCCCAGAACGCCGAGCAGGCCAATCAACTCGCCCAGAATGCCAACAGCATCGCCGCGCGCGGTGGCGATATGGTGCGACGCGTCGTCGCGACCATGGGCGACATCCAGGAGGCAAGCCGGCGCATCGCCGACATCATCGGCGTCATCGACGGCATCGCCTTCCAGACCAATATCCTGGCCCTCAATGCCGCGGTCGAGGCCGCGCGCGCCGGCGAACAGGGCCGCGGTTTTGCCGTGGTCGCCGCCGAGGTGCGCAATCTGGCCCAGCGCAGCGCCCAGGCCGCCAAGGAGATCAAGGATCTCATCACCGACTCGGTCACCAAGGTCGAGGGTGGCGCCCAGTTGGCCGCCCAGGCCGGTGCGACCATGGACGAGATCCTCGATAGCTTCCGTCAGGTCAGCACCCTGGTCGATGAGATCACCAATGCCTCGCGCGAGCAGAGTACTGGGATCGAACAGGTGACCAAGGCCATCGCCCAGATGGACGAGGTCACCCAGCAGAACGCGGCCCTGGTCGAGGAGGCCGCCGCGGCCGCCGAGAGCCTGGAGGACCAGGCCCGGGTGCTGACGCAGGCCGTCTCCGTCTTCAAGCTCTCCCGCACCCAGTCTCCGGACAGGTCCCAGCCCCGTCCTCGAACGCATGGATCCCCGCGCAAGACGAGCAATGCCCCAGTCACCACACGGCCTATGCAGGCAAAACGACCCATGCAGGCAAACGCCGACGACGAGGGGGATCAGTGGGAAGAGTTTTGATCCGATTCCAAGAAGGATCACCCAGTTAGCTCTGTCAGCCGGGTGCGCGATCGATCTTCACGGTCCCAGCGTTTGTCGCGGACTCGCCCGATTTGGGCTCAGCGTAAAGTAAAAGGGCCTTGCCTTGCGGCGAGGCCCTTGTTTTTTGGCTGGGGAACTAGGATTCGAACCTAGATTGACGGAGTCAGAGTCCGCTGTCCTGCCGTTAGACGATTCCCCAGGAAAACTGTCTTGAAGCGATCAGCGCTTGGAGTATTGCGGACGCTTGCGCGCCTTGTGCAGGCCGACCTTCTTGCGCTCGACCTCGCGGGCATCGCGGGTCAGGAATCCGGCGCGGCGCATTGGGCCGCGTAGCTCTTCATTATACTTGACCAGCGCACGAGCAATACCGTGACGAATGGCACCGGCCTGCCCGGTATTGCCACCGCCGCGAACCGTGACCTTGACATCGACCCGATCGGCCAGTCCGGCGGCCTCCAACGGCTGACGCACGACCATGCGCGCCGTCTCGCGACCGAAATACTCATCCAGCGGACGATTATTGACGGTGATGTTACCCGATCCAAGCGACAGGAAGACCCGTGCAGCGGAGGTCTTGCGACGACCAGTGGCGAGTTGTGTCTCCGACATGAGACTCATTCCTACACGTTGAGTTCAAGGACTTGCGGTTGCTGGGCCTGATGCGCGTGATTGGGTCCGGCATAGACATGCAATTTTTTGAACATGGCGCGACCCAAGGGACCGCGGGGCAGCATACCTTTGACGGCGATCTGGATGGCACGTTCGGGCGCCGTCTGTAACAGCTTTTCTAGATTGGTCGTCTTGAGGTTGCCGACATAGCCGGTGTGACGATAGTACATCTTGTCCTTGAGCTTGTTGCCGGTCACACGGATCTTCTCGGCATTGACGACGATCATGTAGTCGCCTGTGTCAACATGCGGAGTGTATTGCGGTTTGTGCTTGCCGCGCAGTCGGCGTGCTAGCTCGCTTGCCAAACGCCCCAGGGTCTTGCCCTCGGCATCAACCAGGTACCAAGCGCGGCGAACCTCGGCGGGCTTGGTGCTAACAGTCGTCGTCATGTTCCATCGCTCCGGGAGGGCCGCGCCCGGTAAATCAGTACGCAGGCCGTATCAATTGTTGATCCAACCTAGGAAAGACCGCAAACTATACGCAAGGGCATCCGCTAATGCAACCCCCGAAAACGCACAAGATTCAATCCGCCTCGGCCACGCGCAACACCTCCTCGATGGTGGTGCGCCCGTCAAACGCCTTGCGCAGCCCGTCCTGATACATGGTCTCCATGCCCTCTTCCATGGCGATGCGCTTGATCTCGGTGGCCGTGGCATGGGCCAGGACCGCCCGGCGGATCGCCTCGGACATGACCAGCACCTCGCTGATGACCAGCCGGCCGCGATAACCGGTGCCGTTGCACCGCTCGCAGCCGACGGCACGCTGGAGATCGAGCCCATCGGTCGGTTTGCTTAGGCCCTTGATGTGCGCAAAGCGCGCGGCGAGCTCGGGCTGGGCCCGATAGGGCTCGCGACAGTGCGGACAGAGTCGGCGCACCAGCCGCTGGGCCAGGATACCGTTGATGGTCGAGGTCAGTAGATAGTCCTCGACGCCCATATCCAACAATCGCGTCACGCCGCTCGCCGCGTCATTGGTATGGAGCGTCGAGAGCACGACGTGACCGGTGAGCGCAGATTGGACCGCAATGCGTGCCGTCTCCAGGTCGCGCATCTCGCCGACCATGATGATGTCGGGGTCCTGGCGCACGATGGCACGCAACGCCCCAGCGAAGGTCATGCCGATCGAGGATTTGACCTGGATTTGATTGATGCCGGGGAGCTGATATTCGACCGGGTCCTCGACCGTGATGATCTTGCGCTCCTCGGTGTTGAGCCGGCTGAGCGCGGTATAGAGCGTGGTGCTCTTACCCGAGCCGGTCGGCCCTGTGACCAGCAGGATGCCGTAAGGCTGTTCGAGGATGCGGTTGAGCCGGGCGCGCGGTCCGCCGTCGAAGCCGAGCGCGTCGAGATCGAAGCGCACACTCTCCTTGTCCAAGAGACGCATGACCACGCTCTCGCCGAACAGGGTCGGTACAGTCGAGACCCGCAGATCCAGCTCCTTGCCCTGGATGCGGATCGGGATACGCCCGTCTTGCGGCAGCCGACGCTCAGCGATATTGAGCTTGGCCATGATCTTGACGCGCGAGATCACGGCAGCGGTGGAGCGCACCGGTGGGGCCTCGACCTCGGTGAGAAGGCCGTCGATCCGGTAACGCACCCTCAGCGCGTCGGCAAAGGGTTCGATATGGATGTCAGAGGCGCGCGACTCGACGGCGCGCTGGATGAGCTGATTGACCATGCGGATGACCGGCGCCTCGCTGGCCAGATCCTTCAGATGCTCGATGTCTTCCTCGTCGAAGTCACCGAAATCCGCCTCGGACCCGTCGGTCTCGGGTGTCTCCTCGACCTTTTCATAGAGTCGCTGGATGGCCGAGTCGATCTCGCTCGGCAGGGCGACTACGGCCTCGATCGGGCGATCGGCGGCCAGGGCGACGGCAGCCCGGACAAAGTCGTCGACCGGATTGGCGAAGGCCACGCGCAGATGATTGGTGTGCTCGGCAAGCACCAGTACACGCGCATCCTTCATAAAACGCAGTGTGAGCAGATCCTCGCGCACCGGCTCCTCGGGGAAATCGGCGCCATAGACCAGCGGCAGGCCCAGGACCTCGGACATGGCCAGCGCCATGTCGCGCTCGGAGACCAGCCCAAGGCGTACCAGCAGGGGCAAGAGGGACTCACCCGCCTCCTCGGCCAGACGCCGGGCACGCGCCATGTCGGCGGCGGTCAGCTTGGACTGGGCGAGCAGATGCGCGGCGATCCTGAACTCGGCGCTCGGCTCGGGCGACGTGGGTATCGCTTCCTTGACCGAATGCGCCGGTGCCTCCAGCGGTGACTCGTCCGGTTCGTCGCGCCGGGCCTTGATCGGCGGCGCGTCCTCTAGGATGACGTCTTCTTGCATCGGCTCAGCCCCTGTTTTGGTTGAAATGAACGGGTGCAGGCTGCCAGTCTGGCAGCAGCTCGCGGAGCGTGCTCAGGATGCGCCCCTGGTCGGATGCCTCGACGGCCTGGGCGAGCCGATTCAGACCCTCCTTGAGTTCCAGACCGCCGAGTCCGTTGGACTGGCGCGCACGGTGGATCTTTGGGTGGCGCGTCTCGATGATCTGCTCCGAATCATGGAAGAGCTCCTCGTAGAGCTTTTCGCCCGGACGCAGACCGATATATTCGATGGCGATGTCCTCGCCCGGCTCGCGCCCTGAGAGTCGGATCATCTGTTCGGCCAGATAGCGGATCTTGATCGGCTCACCCATGTCGAGCACGAACACCTCACCGCCGTCACCGATCACGGCCGCCTGCATGATGAGCTGGCTGGCCTCGGGGATGGTCATGAAAAAGCGCTCAATCTCTGGATGGGTGACGGTCACAGGACCGCCCTGCTCGATCTGGCGCCGAAACAGCGGGACCACGCTTCCGGCCGAGCCGAGCACATTGCCGAAGCGCACCGTGATGAAACGGCACGCCGAGCGGCCGTTCAGATCCTGGCACAGCACCTCGGCGAGCCGCTTGGTCGCCCCCATGACACTGGTCGGGTTGACCGCCTTGTCGGTCGAGATGAGCACGAAGCGCTCAACGCCGTTCGCCACCGCCGCCTCGGCCACCCGAAGCGTGCCGAATACGTTGTTGCGCACCGCGGTGCGCGGCTGATCCTCCAGGAGTGGCACATGCTTGTAGGCAGCGGCATGAAAGACGATCGCTGGTCGTTCGTCGCGAAAGAGTGCCTCGATCGCGATCGCGTCGGTCACGTCGAGCAACCGACGGGTCATCGGCAGCTCGGGATGGGTCTCGCTCAGCTCCATCTCGATACGATAGAGATTGAACTCGCCATGATCGACCAGGATCAGGCGTGACGGACCGGCGGTGGCCAGTTGGCGCACCAGCTCCGAACCAATCGAACCGCCCGCGCCCGTCACCAGGATGTCGCGTCCGGCCAGACCGGCCCGGATCTCGGGCCAGTCGAGTTCGACCGGCTCGCGTCCCAGCAGATCCTCGATCGAGACCGGACGCAGTTGGCGGAAATCGACCTCGCCAGTCAGCAGCCCGCGTAGATCAGGCAGGATGCGGAAAGGCCGCCCGGTCTGCTCGCAGAGTTCGACCAGACGGCGCATCTCGCGCGCGTTTGCCCCGGTCACGGCGAGCATGATGAGCTGGATGTCGTGTTCGCGTACGATCTCGGGGATGAGCGAGGTCGGTCCCAGCACAGGTAGCCCCTGAACCTCGCTGCCCTGGCGCCTGAGCGTATCGTCGACGAAGCCGACCGGGAAATAGGCACGACTGGGGTCACGCAACAGATCGCGCGCCAACAGGTCGCCCGCCCGGTCGGCGCCAACGATCAGCACCCGTTGTCCGGATGACAGATTGAAACGCTGATCCTTCAGCCAGCGATAGAGCAGACGCGGCCCAGTGAGCAAGATGAATTGGATGCCCAGATAGAGCACGGGCACCGAGCGCGGGACATGCTGCGAGCGATTGAGGATGAAAAGCACGACCACCACCAGTGCGGTGCCAACCAGCACGGCCTTGGTGATGCGCACCAGATCTGGGATAGAGGCGAAGCGCCAGACACCGCGATAGAGCCCGAACAGCCAGTCGACACCGGCCTGGATCAGGATGACCCAGGGGAGGGACTGGAGCGCGCCGGTCAAAAACTCGGCCGGGATGGTGTCCAGATTGAAGCGCAGCCAGTAGGCCAGCATCCAGGCGATCGGGATGGTCAGGAGGTCATGGGTGAAGGCGGCGGTGCGCGAGCGCAGCCGGTCGATGACAGGACTCATCTGGCGTCTATCCGGGCGCGACGCTCGACCAGACCGACCATGAGATGGATGACCCCGTAGATCAGGGTCCAGGCACCGATCAGCATCCACTGATCGGCAGGCGTGAGTCTGGGCGTCGCGATCGCGCAGGCGGCCACCGCCGCCATCAGCGCATAGGCGCGCAGCAGCGTTTTGCGATGGCTCCAGCCGGCCAGCACCAGACGCTGATAATGATGGGAGCGATGCGCCTCCCAGACCCGCTCCCCACGGGCCAGCCGCGCCAGCAATGTCCAGGTGGCGTCGACGATGAAGGGCGAGAAGACCAACCAAGCCACCCAGAGTGGAAAGAGCCCAAGTTTGGTTCCCCAGAGCGCGAGCGCGGCGGCCAGGAGCCCCAGGCTCGATGAGCCGACATCGCCCAAAAAGATGCGCGCCGGTGGAAAGTTGCTAAACAGGAAACCTCCAGCGGATGCCGCCACGCCGAGACACACGAGCGCATAGACAGACTCCGCACCGCGCCAGCCGAACCAGGCCAGGGCCAGGAAGCCAAATACGGCCATGCCGCCGGCCAGACCGTCCATGCCGTCCATGAAGTTGTAGAGGTTGATCATCCAGACCACGAACAGCCCTGTGAGCACAGGCGCGAGCCAGTTGGGGAACACCAGCGTCAAGCCGGGCAGATCCAATCGGCCCCAGTCCAGTCCACCGCCCATGAGCAGGCCAGCGGCCAGCCCATGGGCCATCAGCCGCGCCAGCGGCGAGAGATCGCCGAGATCGTCACGAAAGGACACCAGCGCAACGAGCAGCAACGCACCCGTGATCCAGGCCAGTTCGGGCTCCATCCAGCCCAGCCCGAGCGCGGCCAGGGGCGTTAGGAGCACGCCCGCCAGCACGCCCAGCCCGCCTGAGCGGGGTACAGGCGCGGTGTGCAGTGAACGCTCGTTTGGATGATCGAGCGGCACGAATCCCGAGCCCGTCTGCGTCGCCAGCCGGCGCGTGAGCCGCAGGCTGAGGATCAGGGCGGCCAGGGAGACGAGGACGAGCGGTGCAAGACTGGGCGACATGGAACGACGTGCGATGGCGACTCGATTGTCTGAGTCTTTTCAGTGCGAGCGGATCAGGGCCGACTCGACGGCATCGCGCCGCTCGCGACCCACGAGCGACTCAATGAGCGCGAGCGCGAAATCCATGGCCGCCCCCGGACCACGTCCGGTGACCACCCGGTCATCGATCACGACGGGAGCGTCGATCAGGTTCAGATGCGGGAAATCCTCCGGCTTCACGCAGCCTGGATAGCAGGTCGCCTGCTTGCCGTCGAGGAGCCCCGCGCTGGCCAGCACCCTGGGGGCAGCACAGATCGCCGCCGTGTAGGCGCCACGCTCGGCGTGACGGCGCAGGATGTCATGCACGCGCGGGTCGTCTTCCAGATACTGGGCACCCGGCAGTCCGCCAGGCAGGACGACCATGTCGAAGTCCTGATCGGCGATCGCCTCCAGCGTGGTGTCGGGCAGCAGCACGGTGCCACGGCTGGCCCTAACCGGACCCTCGGTCAGACCGGCAGTCACGACCTCGATCTCGGCGCGGCGCAGCAGGTCGATGATGGTGACGGCCTCGAGTTCCTCGCAGCCTTGGGCGAGTGGGACGAGTACGCGCATGGCGGATCCTCCTAAAACAGAGATCATTGAGCGTTGCGTATGGCGGCACTGGGGTTGGTGGCATCAACTCAGCTCCCGCCTGCATGTCCAGCCTTCTCCCCGGCTGCGCAGGTCGGCGGGCTCGGGCGTGCCGATCGACGTTGAAGCCGTCGAATCAGGGCTTGACCGCTGCGCCGAGGATATTCAACCCCTTGAGGACATTGAGCGCCTCAGAGAGCTGGAAGTCCTCGACAGCGAGCGGCAACGGCTCGGGTTCGGCCGGCTTGTCGGTCGCGGGCGCCTGTCCATTGAGGTGCCGGACTAGATTGGACTCCTTGAGCGAGCCTGGATCGGGATCGGTCAGCGGCTTGAACTCGCCACGCTCCAAGGTGATGTCAGGCACGATGCCATTGGCCTGGATCGAGCGACCAGACGGGGTGTAATAGCGCGCGGTCGTCAGCTTCAGGGCCGAGTCCTCATCGATCGGCACGATGGTCTGGACGGATCCCTTGCCGAAGGTCTGGGTGCCCATGACGATGGCGCGCCGATGATCCTGGAGCGCACCAGCGACGATTTCGGAGGCCGAGGCGCTGCCGGAATTGACCAACACCACGATGGGGGCACCGTCGAGCACGTCGTCCGGGCCCGCCTTGAAACGCATCTGGCTATTCTTGACCCGGCCCTCGGTGTAGACGATCAGCCCGTCGGTCAGAAAGGCGTCGCTGACGCCGATTGCACCATTGAGCACGCCGCCTGGATTGTTGCGCAGATCCAACACCAACCCCTTGAGCCGTCCCCCGCTGGCCTTCTTGAGTTGGTCGATCGCCTTGAGCATATCGTCTGTGGTGTGCGCCTGGAAATGCGTCAGACGCACATAGCCGAATCCGGGTTCCAGCATCCGGCTCTTGACGCTGGCGACCTGGATGACAGCGCGCTCGATAACCACCTCGAAGGGCTTGTCGTCGGTACCGCGCAGGATGCCAAGCCGGATCTGGGTGCCAGGTTTGCCGCGCATCAGTTGTACGGCCTCGTTCAGGCTTAGGCCCTTCACGGGTTTGTCGTCGATGCGGATGATCATGTCGCCGGCCTGGAGTCCGGCGCGCTGCGCCGGGGTGTCGTCGATCGGCGCGATCACCTTGACGAAGCCATCTTCCAGACCGACCTCGATGCCGAGTCCGCCGAACTCGCCGCTGGTCCCGACCTGGAGCTCACGGTACTCCTCGCCGTCGACATAGGAAGAGTGCGGATCGAGTCCAGACAACATACCGCGGATGGCGTTTTCGATCAGCAGCTTGTCCTTGACCTCCTCGACATAGTCCTCCTTGATGCGTCCGAAGACGTCGGCGAAGGTTCGCAGTGCCTTGAGCGGCAGATCCTGGGACGTGTCAGTGGACGAGGCCGAAACAACGGGGGCCGGCTCCTCGGCGCAGGCGACGGCGCCGATCAGAAGGCCAAGACAGAGTGGCGAGACGAATTGAAGGCGCATCATCATGAATCCCTAGCGGACGGTGGCAGGTAGTGCACGAAAGGCTGAATTGGACACAGTGTCATGAGCATCGCATGTTTCGCATCGATTCGACAGATTCGGCACCTGGGCGATCAGTGCCCCAGCCTGCCGTGAGGACGGCTCAGCACTGCCTTCCAATGGGTTGGCTCCGGCGGGTTGGGTCTGACTGGAGCCTCGATCGTATCGGCCCTGACTCACGCACCAGACCGCCGGATCCTGGGGACGCCCATTGTGCCGGATGGCGAAATAGAGCACGGGCTCCCGACGTCCACCACTCTTGCCGCTAAGCGCGATGGGGTCGCCGGTCGAGACCCATTCGCCGACCTCGCGCAACAGTGCCTCGTTGTGGCCATAGAACGTCATATAGCCGTCGCCGTGGTCGATCACGATCAAGAGACCAAAGCCGCGCAGCCAGTCGGCATAGATCACCCGCCCGTCCTTGACCGCGCGCACCTCCTCGCCCTCGCTGGCTGCCAATAGCACACCATCCCAGTCGACCTCGGTTGCCTCCTTGCGGGTGCCAAAGGCCGCGAGGATGCGGTTTTCAAGCAGCGGCCAGGCAAGCTGTCCCTTGAGATCGGCGAATGGACGCGACTGGATATTGAGTTCGGCCTGGATCTGGGCGCGCTGGCGCAGATGCTCGACCAGCTGCCTGAGGGATTCGGCGTCGCGCTTGAGCGCCTCGAGGGTCTCGGCGCGGTTGGTGATGCTGGCCTCCAGATCGCGCAAGACCTGGGCGCGACGTATCCTGGCCTCTTCGAGCCGCAGGCGCGTAGCCTCCTGACTGCGTGCCAGCTCGGCCAGCCGACGTGACTCCTCCTCGGCCTCTTGGGCCAGCCGTTCGAGTCGATCGGCGCGTTGCTGCACCGCCTGGACCCGCTTCATTCGCTCGCGATTGAAATAGGCGAAATAGGACATGACACGGCTGGCGCGGGTCGGATCCTGCTGGTTGAGCAGCAGACGCAGACGGTCGGCGCGGCCCATGATGTAGGCCGTTCGCAGCAGATCCGCGAGCGAGTCAAGCTCGATACCCAGCGCCGCCTGTTGCTCAACCTGGCGCGCGCGCAGCTCGCCGGCGACACGATTGTGCTCCGCGACCAGGCGTTCCAGCTCGCGATTGGCCAGCGACAGCTCGGCGACGTTACGCTCGCGCGCCTCCAATTCAGCGATTAGGGCACGCCGGTCGGCGTTTCTGTCGCTCAATTCGCGCCCGATACGCTCGAGCGAGCGTTCGATCGTACTGAGATCCCGTTGTCGAGCCTCTAGCGTCGGGTCGGCGCCCGACTGAGGGAGCGAGGGACTCGACGGCAGCAGGAGTGCGGTAAAGAGTAGGATCGCGCCTCGGTGCTGCATAGACCCACGCCCGGACGAGTTTGGCCATCGGTGCGCAGCTGGGGCCCCTCGCTGGAATCTCGGATTGGACCCGTCAAGGGTGCTGGGCATCGATGGTGTCTGAGTTGATAGCATCGCGCGCTTTGCGTCCAGGCGCTTCGCAGCCGGATGGAAAGCGTTTATCATTGTACGCCGATAAATCAACCAAATGCGATCCAATGGTGGACAACCCGAGTCATCCCGTCGGTCCGGGGGTAAATATCCCTGAAGGCGTGCGCGAGGAGATCGACCTACTCACCGACGACGCCGATATCGAGCGTGCCTCGCGTTCGCTCAAGGCAATCTCGCATCCGTTGCGTCTGAAGATCCTCTGTACGCTCGGCGACCAGGAGGTCAGCGTCCAGGAGATCGTCGAGCATGTTGGCACCTCGCAGAGCAATATCTCACAGCATCTGGCGATCCTGCGCGACAAGGGGATCCTCACCTCGCGCAAGGACGCCAATCGCGTCTACTATCGCGTCAGCGACAACCGTACCCTGCGACTGATCGGGATGATGCGCGAGGTCTTCTGCCATCACGCCCACTAGGGCAAACCGCCTAGCCCGTCCTCCAACCTTCTGAACAAGACGGCCCGCACATGTCACAACTCATCGAGTTCATTGGCAATCATTGGTTTCTGTTCTTAGCCCTGATCGTGATCCTGGGCCTCTTGACGCACAATCTCATCGTCGGCGGCAAGGGCAGTGTTGGGCCGCTCCAGGCCACCGAGCTGATCAATCATCGCGAGGCGGTCATCATCGACGTGCGTCCGGCGGCGGATTATGCACGCGGCCACATCATCAACGCCCTGAACATCCCGATGAATGGGTTCAATCACCAGCTGGCGACCCTGAACAAATACAAGGGTCGGCCTATCATCGTCAATTGCCGGTCCGGTGCCCAGTCTGCAGTGGCCTGCGCGTATCTGCGCAAGGCTGGGTTCGAAGAGGTCTACAACCTCCAGGGCGGCATCCTGGCCTGGGAGTCGGCGAACCTGCCCCTGACACGCAAGAAACGCTAATCCCCATGGCGATCAGCGCCCCGGGTGCCATCACTCAAACCCCATTCATACACGACCCACAGACGCCGGATCTCTAGCATGACAGAAGAACAGCAGAACAACGAACGTCAATTCTCCGTGCAACGCCTCTACACCAAGGACGTCTCCTTCGAGTCGCCCAATGCCCCCGAGATCTTCCGGGGCGAGTGGAAGCCGCGTCACGAGCTCAGACTCAACACCACGATCAACCCGCTCGACACCGATGTCTACGAGGTGGTGCTCGCGGTCACCGTGACGGTCAAGGTCGAGGACAAGACCGCCTTCCTGGTCGAGGTGCAGCAGGCCGGTATCTTCACCGCGCACGGGTTCGCCGAGGAGGAGCTCGGGCCGCTGCTCGGTGCCTACTGTCCCAACCTACTCTTTCCCTATGCGCGCGAGGTCGTCTCGGATCTGGTGGTCAAGGGTAGCTTCCCGCCGCTTGTGCTCCAGCACGTCAATTTCGACCTGCTCTTCGCCCAGCACCAGCGGCAAGCCGCCGAACAGGCCCAGTCCAACAGCGCGCAACCTATCCAGCACTGACCATGAACACGACGCCGGCCCGAATCGCGCTGCTCGGTCCTGGGTCCTGGGGCACGGCCCTGGGGTTGCAGCTGTGCCGCAACGGTCATGAGGTGCGGTTGTGGGGACATGAGGCGAGTCAGATCGAGGCGATCCGCCGTGCCGGCGAGAATCGTCACTTCCTGCCCGGCCATCCAATCCCGGCCACGATGCACCCGACGGATTCGCTCGACGAGGCGCTGGCCGACGCCGACGACTGTCTGGTGGTCGTGCCAAGCCAGGCCTTCCGTCAGGTTGTGCGCCAATTAGCCGAGCGTCTACCAGCGGATTTTGGCGTCGCCTGGGCGACCAAGGGGCTGGATGCGGCCAGCGGTCAACTCCTGCATGTGGTCGCTCAGGAAGAGCTCGGCGAACGACCGCTGGCTGTGATCTCAGGGCCAAGTTTTGCCGGCGAGGTCGCGCGCAAACTGCCGACGGCAGTAACGATTGCCTCCAACCAGCCGGAGTTCGCCGCGCGGTTCGCCGCACTGCTGCATGGATCGACCTTCCGCGCCTACACCAGCCCGGACATGGTGGGAGTGGAAATCTGTGGCGCGGCCAAGAACGTGCTGGCCATTGCGACGGGCATCGCCGATGGACTGGGCTTTGGCGCCAACACGCGCGCGGCACTCATCACCCGGGGGCTAGCCGAACTGATTCGGATCGGGACCGCGCTTGGTGGTCGTCCCGAGACCTTCACCGGACTGGCCGGTCTCGGGGATCTGGTACTCACCTGCACCGACGATCAGTCGCGCAACCGCCGACTGGGCCTGGCATTGGCGCGCGGCCTGACGGTCGAGGCAGCCAAGGCCGAGATCGGGCAGGAGGTCGAGGGTGTTGTCACGGCACTCGCCATCCATCGCCTGGCCGCGCGGCTCGGCATCGAGATGCCCATCAGCGAACAGGTCTATCGTGTGCTCTACGAAGGCGTCTTACCGTCCGCGGCCACCCGCGCGCTCCTGGAGCGCGGACCCAAGCCGGAGTTTGTCTAGCTTTCCATTTCAGCCGCGCCGGCGAATCCCTGCTGGCGCCAGGCCTCGTAGAGCACCACAGCCACGGCGTTGGAGAGGTTCAGACTGCGGTTGCCCGGACGCATGGGGATGCGCAGGCGCTGTTGCTCAGGCACAGACTCAAGCACCCCATCGGGGAGTCCGCGCGTCTCCGGGCCAAACAGAAAGGCGTCTCCCGGTCGAAAGTCTGGTTCAACATAGGGGATACGCCCCCGAGTGCTGACGCTCAGCAGTCTGGGATGCGTTAGTCTGTCGAGGCAGGTCGTCAGTGAGGGATGCACGCGCACCTCGGCCCATTCTCGATAATCCAACCCGGCGCGTCGCAACAAGCGATCATCGAGCGAGAAGCCCAGCGGTTCGATCAGATGCAGACGCGCACCGAGATTGGCCGTCAGGCGCATGACATTGCCGGTATTGGGCGGAATCTCGGGCTCGTAGAGGATGATGTCGAACATCTCGGGAGGCTTTACATCTTTTCCTAGGCGCGTGCTATATTAAGACATCCATATTTACTGAAACCACAAGGCTTCACGGCCAATCCCAGACTGGGGGACACCTTGTCATGACCGACATCGCGGCGCTGAAAAAAGAAAAGCAGGATCTGATCAACAAGATGCTGGAGATGCAGAAACAGTTCATCGAGTATGAGCACCAGCACGGCGTCTCCGGCAAGGATTACTGGGCCTCCTCAGAGGGTATGCTGGCAAACTATCGCAAGGAATACATGGACATAGCCAACCGAGTCGTGGATTTGGCGCACCAGATCGTCGGCTCCTCGCGTCTCTGAGGATCACCATCCATCCCGACGCCGTTCGGGATGAGGCACGCAAGACCCGCTCTAAGGCGGGTTTTATCGTCTCTAGCAGGAGGCATTCGAGGTCATTCTTCCATCACGGCCGACCGGAAGCCGGCCCGCACCTCGGGCACCCTCGGGTCGAGGCAGACTAGGCTTGCAGTCAGACGATTCTTGCATTGAATGTCCAAATAGATATGGACCGGTTGCTCGGGTGCGCGTTGCGTCCAAGACAGCGTGAAGGTGCGATGCTCGCGCTCGTCATTCTGGAAGGCCAACAGAAGACCGACCTCCAGGATCTCGCCCTCGCGATCTGAGTGGGCGCGGACATAGTCGACGGCGCGCTTCCAATAGGCATGGCACCTGGCCTTGTCGCTACACACCACTAGGGCGTCGCTGAGCGACGGCCCGGGCGCGTCGCTAGAGGCGGTCGCAGTCGGCGGCGGTAGCTGCCTCAGCTGTCTGAACCGCTCAATGCTGTGTTTGAACTCCTCTTGGATAGCCAGCTTGCGATATTCGTTGGCGACGATCTCGGCATAGTCCGCACGGATGCGCGCCGTCGCGTCCTGAATCTTCGCTGTGAGCTCGTCGGGGGGGGGCAGGCCGGCCTTGCGTAGCGCCTGTCGCTCCTTGTCGAGATCGACCAGGCGTTCGCTCTCGTTGCGCACCTTGTCGCGCTTGACCTGCATGACGGCCTCGACGGCGGCGAGGCGTCCGTCAAGGGCCAGTTCCAGTTCATCGAGCGTGCGATAAAGTTTCAACAGACGCTCGTCCTCGGCCTGACGCTCGGCGCGCCGCCGCGCTTCCTCGGCCTTTTGGCGCTCCAGTTCCTTGACGCGTTTTAGTTCCTCACCGGTCGGCACCGCCGGCTGGGTCTCGACGGCGAAGCCCTGCTTTGATAAGCGGGTGCGTTCCTTGTCGGCCTGCGAGGGCGGCACCTGGTCGGAATAGTGAACCTCGCCCTGATCGTCGACCCAACGGTAGAGCTTCTGGGCCAGCGCGGTCCAGGACACCAGACCAAGGGCCGGGATCAGCATCAAAAGCGCCAGTCGGTGGTCTGATCCACCCACCTTGAGTGGAGTCGAGTGATTCATAGACCCTCCGCAAGGAAACCCGCGACTTGAGTCGCGGGAGGAATGGCGGGCGCGCGAAGTGCGCCATGTGGTGTATAATGCACCGCAAGTGT
>Ga0209018_1000063_pt1 | contig 89434 bp, 62 predicted proteins | sample YNPBryBLVA2012_FD_185814 | JGI IMG/M metagenome (GOLD analysis project Ga0209018, IMG submission 185814) | Anoxygenic and chlorotrophic microbial mat microbial communities from Yellowstone National Park, USA - YNP Bryant BLVA 2012 (SPAdes)... ... | reverse complement strand
CACCGGCGGGCATCACCCTCACGGCAACGGCGACCGACGCGGACGGAACCATCGCCGCGGTGCGGTTCTACAGCGGGACGACACTGCTCAATCTGGATAGCGCAAGCCCCTACACCTACACGTGGACGGGGGTGTCCAGCGGGACGTACCAGCTGTACGCCACGGCGACGGACAACCAGGGTGCGGTAAGCACCTCTTCTGTGGTCAACGTGACGGTGTACGTTCCCGCTCCGGACACGACGCCGCCGAGCGTGCCGGCCAACCTCGCGCTGGTCAGCAAGTCGTCCGTGGCGGCACTCATTTCGTGGGCGGCCTCAACCGACAACGTCGGTGTGACGGGATACCGCGTGTACCGGAACGGCGTGACCGTCGGGACGGCCGCGGCCATCATGTACCTGGACATCGGGTTGACGCCGGCCACCACGTACCAGTACACCGTGGCGGCGTACGACGCCGCCGGCAACCAGTCGGCGCAGAGCGCGCCGCTGTCGGTGGTGACGGATCCCCCGGGCGGTACGTCGGACACGACGCCGCCGAGCGTACCGCAGAACCTGCGGCTGGTGGCGCGGACTACCGGATCCATCAGCATAGCATGGGACGCCTCAACAGACAATGTTGGGGTGACCGGGTACAGTGTGTTCCGTGGCACCGTCATGGCGGCATTTGTGACAGGCACGTCGCACACCGATACCGGGCTCGCTCCGGGGACCACGTACGTGTATACGGTCACCGCGATGGATGCCGCGCTCAATTACTCGGCCGCGAGCCTGCCGCTCATCGCGGCGACGGAAGCGTTCGTACCGGACACCACGCCACCGACTGTACCGCAGAACCTGCGACTGGTCTCCCGGACCTCCTCAACCGTCAGTATCGCGTGGGACGCGTCAACGGACAACGTGGGGGTGGCGGGGTACCGGGTGTACCGCGACGGCAACGTAGTGTACGACGGCGCCGGGACCGGTTTTACGGATACCGGCTTGTCGGCGGGCACCACGTACACCTACCGCGTGAGTGCCTACGACGCGGCGGGGAACCAGTCGGCCCAGAGCGCGCCGCTGTCGGCGGTCACCTCGGCGGCGGGGACTCCGTCGCAAGAGTCGGTTTCCGGCGAGGTGCGCGTCGCGGGCGGCGTCGACGGCTACATCAATCCGCGGGCGGGCGACCGGGTACGGGTCGAGTTCGGCAGAGTCGTGTCGGCCGGGGAGATGACGGTGCGTGTCTATTCCCTCTCCGGAGCGCTGGTGAGGACTCTCACGGCGGCCGGCGGAGTGTCCCGGGTGGAATGGAATGCAACCACCGAGGACGGGGGTGAGGTTCCTTCGGGGATATACATCCTGCACGTCAAGGGGCCGGCTCTGGATCGGCGGTTCCGGGTGGCGGTGGTGAGGTAAGCGTTCTGGATTTCCGGAAGGTCTTTTCTGGCCGGGCGGCGCGCGCCGTGTACGGTGCTGCCCTGTTGCCGGCCTGTTTTGGTGCCGGCAAGACCCTGGTGGTGACGGCGCAAGGGATTTCCTTCACCGCGGGAGCAGGTGTGTGGTTCCTGGCGGGTGCGGCGGTGTACCTGGTGGTGCACCTGGCGTTGTGGAAACCGCTGCGCGTATACATCTTCGGTCACGAGCTGGTGCATGCCCTCAGTGCGCTGCTGTGCGGCGGGTCGGTGTCGGGGATGCGGGTGAACAAGACGTCCGGTGCGGTGAACGTCAGCAAGGTCAACGCATTTATCGCGCTGTCACCGTACGTGGTTCCCATATACGCGGTGTTCGCGGCGGTCGGGTGGTTGTTCGCCCGGTACGTGCTCAAGTGGAACGTTCCTTCCACGGTGCTGCTGTTCCTCCTGGGGTTCTGTATGATGTTTCACCTGGTGCTGACGCTGTACGCGGTGTCCGTCGGACAGTCGGATTTTCAGGTGGCGGGGTGGCTGCTGTCTCTGACGCTGGTGTTCATCGCCAACTGCGGGCTGCTCGTGGGGCTGTTTCTGGTGCTTTTCCCCTCCGGGATGACGCCCGGGCGTGCAGCGGCAATCTTTGCGGAATCCGCGGCACAGGCGTATACGTTCGTGTGGCGGAGCGCGGTTTCCGGATGGCGGATGCTGACGGAGCGGTTCGCCGGATGAGGACACCCGTCATCACCGACCGAGGCCTGGCCGAACTGCAGCGCAAGTCGCTGCACCTGGTAACGGTGCTGTACCCCATCCTGTACAACATGTTGTCGTACTCCGCGGCCGTCATGCTGTCGGCGACGGTCATCATCGTGGATATCATTCTGGAGACCATCCGTCTGCTCTACCCGCCGGTGAACCGCACGGTGCTGGTGCTGTGTTCCGGGATGTACCGCGAGAAGGAGCGCGAACGCGTGTCCACGCTCATCTGGACGTTGTCGGGTGCGTTCCTGACCATCCTGTTGTTTCCCGACCGTCAGGTGGTGACGCTGGCGCTGCTGTACCTGGTGTTCGGTGACAGCGTGGCCGCGGTGGTGGGCGTGATCTTCGGCAGCACGCGGGTGGGATCGCGGGGCAAGAGCATTGAAGGGAGCCTGGCGTTCTTCGGGGTGGCGTTCCTGTGCGGGGTACTGTTCTTCCCGTGGAATGTGGCGCTCATCGGCGCGGCGACGGCCGCCACCATCGAGTTCGTGCCGCTGCCGTTCGACGACAATTTCGTGCTGCCGGTCATCTCCGCGGGTGTGCTGACCACCCTGGTGTAGCCGGCGAAAGGGAATCGCGTGGATACCCCGGGGGTGCCGGTCATCGCGGTGGAAGGCGTGTACAAGCGGTATGCACGGCTCGACGTGCTGCGCGGGGTTTCTTTCGTGGTCGGTTCCGGGGACTTATTCGCGCTGCTGGGGCCCAACGGGGCGGGTAAGACCACCACGGTCAAGATTCTCGCAGGCATCCTACGGGCCGACCGTGGCGCCGTGCGCCTGTTCGGCGAGCCGATGGGACCGTCGCGTGCCGACCTCAAGCGGCGCATCGGGTACCTGCCTGATGATCCCTACCTGTACGCCAAGCTGCGCGGCCGTGAGTTCATCGAGTTCGTCGCCGCGCTGTACCGTGCGCCGGTGGACGGCCGCCGCTACGATGCGCTGGCGCGGCGGTTCGAGCTGGATGCCGCGATGGAGCGCCCGGTGGAGACCTACTCCAAGGGGATGCGCCAGAAGCTGCTGCTGATGAGCATCCTGCTGCGCGACTGCGACCTGTACATCCTGGACGAGCCGCTCATCGGGCTGGATCCCCGCAGCATCAGCTACCTCAAGCAGGTGCTGCGCGAGGAGACGGCGCGGGGGAAGTCCGTGGTGCTGTGTACGCACCTGCTGGACCTCGCATCGTCGCTGGCTACGCGCATCGCGCTCATCCACGACGGGGTGGTGCGTATCGCGGGTGACCCGGCGCAGTTGCGTTCCCAGGCGGGATGTCCGCACGAGGCGACGCTGGAGGAGGTGTACCTCGCGGTGGTGGGCGCGGCGGAGTCCGGCGGTTTCCGGGCCGGCTGACCATGCGTTTCCTGTGGCTGATGCTGCGGGTGCGGTTGTGCGCCGCCCGCAATGCCGTGGTGTACGCCGGAGCCCGCGACCGGATCTACACGTTGTTCGTCGGCGGCGTGTCGTGCCTCTTCCTCATCGGGGTGTACGTCGTCTCCCACCTCGTGGTGGTCTACATTTCCACCCTGCCCGTCATCGGCAGACTCTTCATGCTGCGCATCGTGGCGCTGGCGTACCTCAGCACGTTCGTGATGCTCGCATTCTCTGCGCTCATCACCGCCCTCTCCACGCTCTACAACGCCGACGATACGGAGTTTCTGGCGGCGATGCCGGTCGGCATCAGAGCGGTGTTCGCAGGCAGGAGCATCACGGTACTGGCGCAGTCGTCCTGGACCATGCTGGTGGTGCTGCTGCCGTTCATGTTCGCGTTCGCCCGGGCCCAGTGGCTGCCACCCGATGGGTTGCTGGTGATGCTGGTCGCGCTGTGCCTGATGCTTGCGATCGCGGTGGAGTTGGGGGTGGGGGCGGCGTTGGCGCTGTCGGCGCTGTTTCCGTCACGGAAGATCAAGGATTTCGCGGTGGTGGCGGTGATTCTGCTGTTTGCCGGAGGGTACGCCGCGCTCCGGTTCGCCGAGCCCGAGCGGCTGCTGAACCCGGACCGCTTCGATGAGCTGGTGGGGTACCTGGATTTCATGGCGCAGCCCCTGGCGCAGTGGCTGCCGTCGTGGTGGGCTGCGGAGACGGTGCGCGGGGTGGTCTCCCGGAAACCAGAGGTGGTCCGCACCGGCATCACGCTGCTGGCCGCGGTATGCGCTGCGCTGGCAGCGGTGCTGTGGCGGGCGGCCGGTTCGCTGTATGACCGGGGGCTGTTCCCCGCGTGGGGCACCTCCCGGGCTGCGCGGGCTTCCACGGCGCGGACACCGCGTCCGGGAGGCGTGGTTGCGGCTCTGGTGCATAAGGAGACGGCACAGGTGTTCCGGGAGCCGATGCAGTGGACGCAGCTGGTCATCGTGGTGTCGCTGGTCATGGTTTACCTGTTCAGCATCCAGAAACTCCCCATTCAGCATGAGGCGCTGCGCCTGACAGTCGCGTTCATCAACCTGGGGGCGGTGATGTTCATCCTCACCTCGTTCGCGCTGCGGTTCGTTTTCGTGCAGCCCAGCCTGGAGTATCGCACCGTATGGCTGCTGAAGGCAGCGCCCATCCCGCTGCGTGCGGTGTTCCTGACCAAGGCGGCGCTGTACCTGCCGGTGATGCTGATCCTGGGACTGACGATGTCGCTGGCTTCCAACACGCTGCTGGGGGTGCCACGGGTGTTCAACATCATCGGAGTGGTCGCGGTTTGTGTCGCCGGTGTCGCGCTGACGGTCGCGGCGTACTCGTTCGGGGTGATGTTCCCCAAAACGGAGTTCCAGACCATCGCGGACGTGGAGACGTCGTTCGGCGGGGTGTCGTTCCTGGTGATGTCCCTGTTCTACATCGTGTTTTCCGTGGTGTCGTTCGCGCATCCGGTGCGCGAATTCATCCTGGGCAGGGCGGTGTCCGCCGGGACGGTTGCATTCCACGGTGCGGTTTTTGTACTCGTCAATGCGGCGTACGCCGTTCCTGTGGGGATGGCCGGCTGGCGGCGGTTTACGGAGCGTTTCGGATGAACGTGGTGGCGATAGGTATCGCGACGGTGGTCGCGGCATCGGTGGCGGTGGCAGGGGAGGCCGGCCGCGCGGGGTCCGTTGCCCCGACGGTGGAACGCAGCGCGCTGATCTGTCGGGTCAGCACGACGACCCGAGTGGCGTTCCTCACCTTCGATGACGGCCCGGGACAGTACACACCGGCCATACTGGAACTGCTCAGGGAACACTGCATCCGTGCGGTCTTCTTCGTACTGGGGGATGTGGCGCAGTACCGCACCGGCGTGCTGCGGCGTATCGCTGATGAGGGGCACGAAATCGGCAATCACACCTGGACCCACCGGCAGTGGTATGCGGCGGAAAAGAAAATGGAATCGCCGCAACTGCTGAACCTCATGGAGCAGGAGCTCGCCGACACCGAGCGGCTCATCGGCGCAACGGTCGGGATCCCGCCGCGGTTCGTCAGGATGCCCGGCGGGTTCTACCGCACGTGGATGAACCCGATGCTGCGCCGGCGCGATTACCGCATCATAAACTGGACTGCGGGCTACGACTGGCACCGCATGAGCGAGGATGAGATGGTGGAACGTTACTGCCAAGCGCTGGCGCCGGGCGGCATCTACCTGTTTCACGACGGAGGAGCGCACCGGTCCCTGACCGTGGCGGTGGTGCGCCGGTTCGTGCGGTACGCGCTGGAGCACGGTTATGCCTTCGGCGTGCTCGGGGAATGGATTGGATCTGCGGAGAAATCGCCGTGATGAATGGCGGGAACCTGCAGTCCCGGTTCAAACGGTTCCAGGCGGGGTTCTTCCTGGGGTGTGTAGCGCTGACAGGTGTGTTGCACTGGGTGCTCCCCAGTCTCGAGCCCTGGATCACCGAAGGATTCGCCCGGTACGGTTTTTCCCTGTTCGCGGGAGCGATGTCGCTGCTGGTGCTCCTGATCACCGACGTGTCATACCCACGCATCTACCGGCTGAAACCCCTGCTGACCGGGTACATCCTGGTCGCGTTCACAGTGCTGTTCGTCCTGCAGAACACGCCGGCGCTCATGTACCTGGGATCCGTCGCCGGGATCGATCTCTCGGACAAACTGGATCTGCGGCTGTGGTTTCTGCTGCAGATGCTCAACCTCGCGGTCGTGATCATAGCGCCTTCATACACGCAGCATACGCGCGCCCGCCGGTATGCATTGTACGTTTTTTTCGGGAATGTGCTGCTGTACGGGGCGCTCCTGATCATTCTGGGCGGTCAGGCGCGCGATTCCATCATCATCACCGGGTTGACTGATTATTTCCCCTGGATCATGGGCCTGGTGATGCTGCTGGTGGTAGGTGTCGCCTGGGGCTGCGTGGAGGAGGAGCACAACTTCGGCGCAGTGGTCACCGGCATCGCCGTCCTGGTCTTCTACTCCTCCTTTTTTCTCGATGCCCCGGCCAGGCTCTACACGCTGCAGCTGCTCTCCGGCATGGTTTTCATATTCGGCACGATCCTGCACTGGTTGAACTGCCTGCACCACAAAGCGCAGTACGACCCCCTGCTTAAGATTTACAACCGCCAGTTCATGAACGCGGTTGTGGAAGGCATCGCGGATGTGGGCATGGGAGAACGGTTCAGCGTGTTGCTGTGCGACCTGGACCACTTCAAGAAGGTCAACGACACCTACGGCCACCTCATCGGAGATCGGGTGCTGTTCCAGGTGGCGCAGGCCATCCGTGAGGAGGCGCTGCCCGAGGGGATCGTCTGCCGCTACGGCGGAGAGGAGATGATCGTTTTCTTGCGCCGGCTCACCGGCAAGCGCGCCGAATTGAAAGCCGAGCGCATTCGTGCGAAAGTGGAGTCGTTGCACATTGACGTGGGACGCGGCCGCAGAGCATACCGCCCGACCGCCAGCATCGGTGTCTCCTCCACGGACCGCGGACTGGCGGACATCAAGGAAATCATCCGGAAGGCGGACGAGGCGGTCTACCAGGCCAAGGAGCAGGGGCGCAACCGCGTGGTGCTGGCGCGCTGATCAACCTTTCACGGCGTTCGCAGTGCGCCCTTGACTGACGGGGCAGAAAAGAAGTATACAAACACACCTATGGAAGGCTTGAAACAGCTCAACACGCAGCAGGCGCTGGACGAGTTGGAGGAACGCCTGAAGATCCTGGAAAAGAAGGTGTTGGCGTGCGCCGAATACATCGAGTCGCTCAAGGTGGAGAACCAAAAACTCCGCTCAGATGCAGATAACCTAGAGGAGGAGAACAAGCGTCTTCAGGGGCTGGTGAAGCGGTATTCCCAGCTGCAGTCGCGAACGGAGATCGCGCGGTCGAAGCTGCGCAAATTGATTGAGCGCATCTCGGGAGCGGCGTGACGAATGTCTCGCATGCCGGTGCATGACAGGGAGCACGACGAGCAGGTCGAAACCATCAAGGTGGGACCGTTCGTCGTGGAACGGAAGCTGCGTACAGGCGAAGAGTCCATGTTTGTGAACCTGGTTGCTGGAGAACTGGACAAGAAATACAAAGAGTTCCGCGAGCAGAATCCCGATACGTCGCAGGCCCTCGTTCTGACAGCGCTGGATGCGGCACTGCACCGCGTCAAGACCGAGGATCAGCTGCGCCGGCGGGTGTCCGCGCTCGGCCACCGGGTAGACGCCATCGCAGAACGTCTGGATTCCCTGCTTCCCGCCGGTTGATTCGTCCGCTCCTCCCGCGCTGTGTCCGCCGTCTCCGTACGGGCGACGCAACGCGACATGGAACTGTTTGAGCGTTCGGAACCATCCGCCCGGACACCGACCGGCGCCCCCCTCGCGGTGCGCATGGCCCCGCGTACGCTCGACGAACTGGTCGGGCAGGACCACCTGTTCGCCCCCGGTACCGTCTTCCGCACCCTCATAGACCGCGACGCGTTCGTGTCCGCGATCCTGTTCGGCCCCCCGGGTACCGGCAAGACTGCTGCAGCCAGGATCATCGCCGCGCGCACCGGCGCGCGGGTGGTACGCGCCAACGCCACCCTCGTGGGCGTCCCCGAGTTGCGCGAGATCATTCGCGATGCCCGGTCTGACGGCCGTTCGGGCCGGCGGGTGCTGGTGCTTCTGGACGAGATCCACCACTTCAACCGCACCCAGCAGGACGTCCTGCTCCCCGAGGTGGAACAGGGCACCATCATCCTCGTCGGCATGACCACCGAGAACCCCTACTACTACGTCAACCAGGCGTTGTTGTCCCGCTCGGTGGTGATGGAGTTTCACGCGTTGCCGGAGGAAGCGGTGCGTCGCGTGGTGCAGACGGCGCTGGAAGATGCTGAACGGGGGTTGGGTGCGCACGGGTTGCGCCTGGCACCCGACGCCCTGGACTACCTCGTGCACTACGCCGACGGCGATGCACGTCGTGCGCTCAACGCGCTGGAGCTGGCCGCGACGTACCTGCTGGGTTCCGGGGAACGGCGGGATATCTCAATCGAGGTGTTGCACTCCTGTGTACCGGCGGTTGCGGTGCGCTACGACAAATCTTCCGACGCGCACTATGACCACATCTCGGCGTTCATCAAGTCGGTGCGGGGTGGCGATCCCGATGCGGCGCTCTACTGGATGGTCAAGATGCTGGAGGGCGGGGAGGATCCCCGGTTCATCGTGCGCCGGCTGATCATCCTGGCCAGTGAGGATATCGGCAACGCCGATCCGTTCGGCCTGGTGCTCGCGACCGCCGCGCTCCAGGCGGTTGAGTTTGTGGGCATGCCGGAGGCGAAGCTGATCCTCTCTCAGACGGTAACGTACCTTGCCTGTGCCGAAAAATCGAACGCCGCGACCGAGGCGCTGGCGGCCGCGTCCGAGGAACTGCGCCGCGGACCGGTCCGGGAGGTCCCTGCACACCTCAAGGATCCGAGCCGGGACGGTGCGGCGCTGGGACACGGGAAGGGATACCGGTATCCGCACTCGTTCCCCGGCGGGTTCGTCGCCCAGGAGTACCTGCCCGCACCCGTGGTGTTCTACAAGCCGAAGAATGCAGGCGCCGAGCGGGAGATACGGCGTCGTCTGGAACAATGGCGTTCGATTGCAGCCGAAACGAAAAACTGGCGTTGAGACGCGAGCTGCGCGCCCGGCGCGCCGCCATGGACCCTGCGGAACGCGCTGCCGCGTCCGCCGCCATGGTACGGACGCTGGCGGCGCTGCCGGAATGCACGTCCGCGCGTCGGGTGCTGCTGTACCGCGCATTCGGCGATGAGCCGGATATCGCGGCACTGTCCGCGCTGCTGACCGCAGCGGAGGTGTGCTACCCGGCGGTGGGCGGTGCGCCGGGAGAGCTGCTGGTGGTTCCGGATACCGGGCGGTTCGTTGCCAACCGGTGGGGGATACCCGAACCGGTGGGTGGGAAGCCGCTCCCACCGGATGCGGTGATTGATGTGGCGGTGATTCCCGGTATCGCGTTCGATCGCGCCGGGTACCGTCTGGGATACGGCGGCGGATACTATGACCGGTTGCTGGCCGGCGGCCGGGTGTGGTGGTCGGTCGGTGTGTGCTACGATGAACTGCTCGCGGACGCGCTTCCGCGCGGACCGCACGATGTGCCGGTTCGGTGCGTGGTCACCGAACGTCGCACCGTGTGTCCCATCGGCGGAACGACGACCGCTTGACAAAAAGGAGACGCACATGAACATTCTGTTGCTCGTGGGAGTCGGGGTGGGTGCGCTGCTGGTCGGCGCACTGGTGGGGTACCTGCTGCGCCTGCTGGTCGCCATGCAATCACAGCAGTCGGCGGAGATCCAGGCGCAGAAACTGGTTCAGCAAGCGCGCCAGGAGGCCGAGGAGCATCTGGCCCGGGCGCGCCAGGAGGCGCGGACAGTCATCGACCGGGAGCGGGCGGAATTGGAACGTTCCACCCGGGATCAGAAACAGGAACTCCAGAACGCGGAGAAGCGGCTGCGCAGCAAGGAAGAGAGTCTCGACCGCAAGTACGAGATGATCGACCGCAAGGAGAAGGAGCTGTTCGATCGGGAGAACCTGCTGAAGCTGGACCAGCAGAAACTGGAGGAGGACCGCAAACAGCTGCACCACCAGCAGGAGAAACAGCGGCAGCTGCTGGAGCGCATCTCCGGCCTGTCGCAGGAGGAGGCCCGGCGGATACTCCTGCAGTCGCTGGAGGAGGAAGTCAAGGCGGAATTCGCCGTCAAACTGAAGAAGTTCGACGAGGAGTACCGCGAGACGGTGGACAAGCGCGCCCGCGAGACGCTGGTATCGGCGATGCAGCGGGTGGCTGCAGATGTGGCTGTAGACAACACCACCACCATCGTGACGATTCCGGACGAGCTCAAGGGGCGCATCATCGGCCGCGAGGGGCGCAATATCCGTACCTTCGAGCAGCTCACCGGGGTGGATATCATCGTGGATGACACCCCCGAGACGCTGGTCATCTCGTCTTTCGATCCGGTCAAGCGAGAGATCGCCCGCATCGCCATGGAACGACTGGTGCAGGACAGCCGCATCCACCCTGCGCGCATCGAGGAGGTGGTCAACAAAGTGACCGCCGAGTTCGATGAGCAGGTCAAAAAGATCGGCGAGGATACCGCACTCGGGGTGGGCGTGGTGGGTCTGAACCCCGAGATCCTCAAGCTGCTGGGGAGGCTCAAATTCCGCACGTCGTACGGCCAGAACCAGCTGCAGCATACTGTGGAAGTCGCGCTGATCGCCGGAGCCATCGCGGCGGAAGTCGGCGCGGACGTTGCGTTCTGCAAGCGGGCGGGGCTGCTGCACGATATCGGAAAAGCCATCAGCCACGAGGTGGAGGGTGCCCACCACGAGCTGTCCGCCGATATCGCCAAGAAGAGCGGCGAATCGGAGAAGATGCTCAATGCGATCCTGTCGCACCACGAAGGTGTCGCGAAGCCGGGCAGCGTGGAGGCGTTTATCCTGGCGGCGGCGGACGCCATCTCCGCATCACGCCCCGGCGCCCGGCAGGATACCGTGGAACAGTACATCAAGCGTGTGGAGAAGGTGGAGAAGGTCGCGCGGTCGTTCCGTGGCGTCACCAACGCCTATGCGATCTACGCGGGCCGCGAGCTGCGGGTCATGGTGGAACCCCGCGAGGTCAGCGATCAGCAGATGGTGACCCTGGCGCACGACATGGCCAAGCGCATCGAGAAGGAACTTGAGTATCCCGGCCAGATCAAGATCATCCTGATACGGGAGACGCGGGTGGAGGATTTCGCCAAATGAGTCCGGCGGGAACCGGTGGGGGACGCTGAGTGTCGCCTGGGGGACGTCTCACCCGCACCACCGCGCGCATCGTCGTCACCAATGACGACGGCGTCTTCGGTCCCGGGCTGCTGCCGCTCGCCCGCGCGCTGGCTGTGTTGGGCGAGGTATGCATCATCGCGCCGGAACGCGAGCGCTCGGCCGTCAGCCACTCGCTGAGCCTGTTCGCTCCGGTGCGCGTGCGCACGGTGCGCCTGGACGGCGTTGTTGCGCACGCGGTGGACGGCACTCCCGCCGACTGCGCCCGGCTTGGGATCCTGGAGTTCCAGCACCGCCGCACCGACATCGTCGTCAGCGGGATCAACCGCGGGGCGAACATGGGACAGGACGTGGTGTATTCCGGGACCGTCGCTGCGGCCCGGGAAGCGGTGTTCCTGGGACGTGCCGGCATTGCGGTTTCCATGGTCGATGACGGTGATTTCACCGTCGCAGCGCGCATCGCGCTCGAATTGACGCGCGCGGTGCTGCGCGTACGGTACCGCGGCCTGCTCAACGTCAACCTGCCGGCGGGCCCCCTCCGCGGCGTCCGCGTGACCTCCCTGGGCAACCGCCGGTACGAGGACGTGGTGCACCGCCGCACCGATCCGTTCGGGACGCCGTACTACTGGCTCAAGAGCGACCTGGTCAGTACGTGCCGCAGCGGTCCCCGCAGCGATGTGGAGGCGGTCCGACGCGGGTACGTCTCGGTGACACCCCTGACCCACGATATGACGGACCGGCGTGTGCTGAGACGGGTCGCCCGCATCGCCCGCGCCGCCACCGGAGCTGCGCGCTTCCGATGAGCGGATTCCGTCTGTGTGCTCCCTACGATCCCGCGGGCGACCAGCCGGCGGCGATCGAGGCGCTCGTTGCGGGGCTGGCCGCCGGCCGGCGTGAGCAGGTGCTGCTGGGAGTCACCGGTTCCGGCAAGACCTTCACCATCGCCAATGTGATCGCGCGGCTCAACCGCCCCACGCTCGTCATCTCCCACAACAAGACGCTCGCCGCCCAGCTGTACGCCGAGTTCAAGGAGTTCTTTCCGGACAACGCCGTCGAGTACTTCGTCTCCTACTACGACTACTATCAGCCCGAGGCGTACCTGCCGGCCAGCGACACCTACATCGAAAAAGACGCGTCCATCAACGAGCATCTGGACCGACTGCGCCTGCGCGCCACCGCGCGGCTGCTGTCTCGTCGCGATGTGATCGTGGTGGCCTCGGTATCGTGCATCTACAACATCGGCACCCCAGAGGACTTCAAGGCGCTGTGCGTGCACCTGCGATGTGGTGCCCGCATGCCGCTGCAGGAGCTCACGGCGGAACTCGTGCGCATCCGCTACGAGCGCAACGACATCGGTTTCCAGCGCAACCGATTCCGCGTGCGGGGCGGGGTGCTGGACATCTGGCCGTCGTACGCCGAGACCTTCCTGCGCGTTCGTGTCGAAGACGATGTCATTGAGTCGATCGGCGAGCACCGCCCACCCGCCGGCGAACGCATCACGGCGCACGAAGAGTTCTTTCTCTACCCCGCGAGCCATTTCGTCACGGCGCAGCCGCGTTTCGAAGCGGCCCTGGCGGCGATCGAGGCCGAAATGCGTGAACGGGCTGCGTGGTTCGCGGCGCAGGGGAAGCCGCTGGAGGCGGAACGTATCGTTCAGCGCACCATGAACGACCTGGAGCTCATGCGTGTCGCCGGGTTCTGCCACGGCATCGAAAACTACTCGCGCCACCTCTCCGGCCGCGCGCCCGGGGAACGACCACAGTGCCTCATCGACTACTTTCCCCGGGATTTCCTGTGCGTCATCGATGAATCGCACGCCACTATCCCCCAGATTCGCGGCATGTACGAGGGCGACCGTTCACGCAAGCAGTCGTTGATAGACTTCGGGTTCCGGTTGCCGTCGGCCGTGGACAATCGGCCGCTGACTTTTAGCGAGGTGCAGGGACTCCTCGGAGACGTTATCTACGTTTCGGCCACACCTGCGCCGTGGGAGCTGGAACGGGCCGGCGGTGTGGTGGTCGAGCAGGTCATCCGACCCACGGGGCTGGTTGATCCGGCGGCGGAGGTGCGCCCGTCGTCGAACCAGGTGCCGGACGTTGAACGGGAAATTGCGGGTGTGGTGTCGGCGGGCGGCAGAGTCCTGGTCAACACCCTGACCAAGCGCACCGCCGAAGATCTGGCGTCCTGGCTCCAGGAGCGCGGGATGCGGGTGCGCTACATACACTCATCCATCGATGCCCTTGAACGCATCGAGATTCTCCGGACGCTGCGCGCGGGTCTCGTGGATGTGCTGGTGGGTGTCAACCTGCTGCGTGAGGGGTTGGACCTTCCCGAGGTGGTGCTCGTCGCCATTCTGGACGCCGACAAGGAAGGGTTCCTGCGCAACGAAACCACCCTGGTGCAGCTGGCCGGCCGCGCGGCGCGCCACGTGGAGGGCCGCATCATCCTGTACGCCGATACCGTCACCCGATCCATGGAAAATGCGTTGCGTGAGATGCGCCGCCGGCGCGAGCGGCAGCTCGCTCACAACCGCGAGCATGGCATCACCCCGCGCGGCATCGTGAAAGCGGTTCGCGAGCTGGCGGAGTTCCAATACGGTGCCCGGGTGCGACACGCGCCGGACGCTCGACAGTTCTCCGCTGACGCACTGGATCCCGCGGCGGCGGCGTCCGCGGCGCGGGCGCTGGAGACCGCACTGCGCGAGGCGGTGGAGTTGCTTGATTTCGAGTCGGCGATTATATATAGGGACACCCTGCGGGAACTCAGAGAACACCTTTCGGGCGGCACCAGCGGCAACGCCGTACCGCCGGCCCGGCAAACACGGAGAACGCGGCGGGCATGACGGCGAAGAAGCTCGATCACCGACAACTATCTTCCATCATCCGACAAGCGCTCGCCGAGGATATCGGCGACGGCGACATCACCACCGAGAACATCATTCCGCCCACCGCCACCGCGAGCGCCGCGATTGTGGCGCGCGAGCGAGGCGTCGTCTGCGGTTTGTCCGTGGTCAAAGAAGTGTTTAAACAGCTGGACCGTGACTGCGTCTGGCGCGCCCGCAATTCCGACGGTGACCGCATCAAGCCGGGCCGCACCGTGGGCGTTGTCACCGGAAGTGCCCGGGCGATCCTGACCGGGGAGCGCGTGGCGCTCAACTTCCTGCAACACATGAGCGGCGTCGCGACCGCGACCCGCCGGCTGGTGGATGCCATCAGGGGCAGGTTCGACATCTACGACACGCGCAAGACCCACCCGGGGCTGCGCATGCTGGAACGCTACGCCGTCGTGTGCGGCGGCGGGCGCAACCACCGCCTGCAGCTCGATGACATGGTGCTGGTCAAGGACAACCACCTGCTCGTGTGCAAGTACCGCAAGCTGCCGGTGGACGAGATCCTCCGCCAGATGAAGAACCGGCTGGACTACACCACCAGCATCGAGATAGAATGCTGCAACTTCAAGGAACTCAAGATGGCGATGAAAGTGAAACCGGATGTCATCATGCTGGACAACATGCCGTACCACAAGTTGCGCCGTGCGGTGCGGATGATTCGCGAGCAGCTGCCCAAGACGCTCATCGAGGTGTCGGGCAAACTGGACGAACGCAAAATCACCCAGTGCGCGCGCCTGCACATAGACTACGTCTCGGTGGGCAGCATCACCCACTCGGCCCGCGATCTGGACTTCTCGCTGGAGATCACCGGCTGACCATGGCGGCGGGCACCCTGTACATCGTGCCGACGCCCATCGGCAATCTCGGCGACATCACGGTGCGTGCCCTGGAGGTGCTGCGGCGCGTGCCGCTCATCCTGTGCGAGGACACCCGGCGCACGCGGGTGTTGTGCGACCGGTTCGGTATCGGCGCACGACTGGTGAGCTGCTACGGACCGGTTGAACACCGCCGGGTTGACGGTATCCTCGCGCACCTGCGGGGAGGTGCGGACGCCGGGCTAGTCTCCGACGGCGGTACGCCGTGCATTTCGGATCCGGGATACCTGCTGGTACGCGCGTGCGTGGAAGCCGGCATACGGGTGGAATCCCTGCCGGGCCCGTCGGCGCTGGTCACCGCGCTTGCCGGATCAGGGCTGCCGGCGACCCGTGTGCTGTTCCTGGGATTTCCGCCCAAGAAGTCCGGCAGGCAGCTGCGCACGCTGGCAGAGTCCCGGACGGCGGGGACCACGATTGTTTTCTACGAATCACCGCGACGGCTGGGGCTGACGCTCAACAGGGCGCTGGAAGTCTTCCCACCGGACACTCCGTGCGTGGTGGCGCGGGAACTGACCAAAGTACACGAAGAGTACGTCCGCGGCACGCTGGGGGAACTGGCGACGCGGTACCGTGACGCCGCCGTGAAGGGCGAGGTGGTGGTGCTGTTGCACTGTCCGAGCGGCACGGCGCTATCTGACGAGGAGAACGATGAACGAGCGGAATAAGGTGGGGATCATCGGTGCGACCAGCGCCACGGCCCGCCAGCTCATGAAGATACTGTGGCGGCACCCCCGGGTTGATCCGGTGCTGTTTGCCGCCGAGAGTGCGCAGGGCAAACGCCTCGGAGACATCGGTGTGTTGCCGGAGGGGGTGTTCGAACCACTCGTCTCGACGGTGGTCGCGCCGGTATTCGCCACGGAGACGTTGGAGCGGTGCCGTTCGCTGGATCTGCTGTTCCTCTGTCTGGCGCACGGTATTTCCATGAAGTTCATGGCCGCGCTCGCCGGGCATGGAGGAGGTATACCACCGCCGCGCGTCATTGACCTCAGCGGCGATTTCCGCCTGCCCGATCCGCAGGAGTATTTGCAGGCCTACGGCGAGCCGCACGCCGCCCCCGATCTGCTGGCGGGCTTTGTGTACGGCCAGCCGGAGCTGTTCCGCGCGGCGATCGCCGCCGCGCGGTGCATCGCCAATCCCGGCTGCTACCCGACCACGGTGTTGCTGGGCCTGGCACCCGTAGCGGGGGAGGTGACGGACATCATCGTGGACGCCAAGAGCGGATACTCCGGCGGCGGCAACAAGCTCATCGCGCGATTCGAACGACCCGACGGGACGGTGGATACGGATTGCTACGCCTACCAGGCAGGCGGCGTGCACCGGCACATCCCCGAAATGTGCCGGCACCTCGCCCGGGTCGCCGGCAAGCCGGTGTCCCTCGTGTTCACACCGCACGTCGTGCCGCAGTACCGCGGGATGCTCTCCAGCATCTACGCGAGGTTCGCGGATTCCGTAGATGCCGACCGGTTGCGGGAGCGGTACACCGCCTTCTATCGGGATGCACCGTTCGTGCGCGTCCTACCCGCGGGGGAGCTGCCGTCCACGAAGGCGGTATGCGGCACCAACCGCTGCGACATCGGTATCGTGGTGCAGCGGTTGGACCCGCGGATGGTGACCGTATTTGCCGCGATCGACAACCTCGTCAAAGGCGCGGTGGGCACCGCCGTCCAAAACATGAACATTATGTTCGGGATGGCGGATGACGTTGGTATCGTCGCCTGACGGACATGGGGAGGAGTGCATGATACGTACACCCAAGGGTTTTCTCGCCGCGGGAGCGGCGTGCGGCATACGGACCGCCGGTCGCGCCGACGTCGGCGTGCTCGTGTCCGCGGTCCCGGCCGCGTGTACCGCAGCGTTCACCTCCAGTCTGTTGCGTTCCCATTCCATCACGGTGTCCGAGCGTCACTTGCGTGCCGCCGGCGCGGTCCGGTGCATCCTCGCCAATTCCGGGTGTGCCAACACGGCGACCGGTCCCGCCGGGCTCCGGGATACCGAGCGGGTGTGTGCCGCTGCGGCGCAGGAGCTGGGTGTCCGTCCAGACGAGACGCTCATCGCCTCCACTGGCGTGATCGGCGAACCGCTGCCCGCGGACCGGATGATACAGGGGGTGCGCCTGGCGCTGAAGGACATCCGAGACGGTGCTGCGGACTACCAGTCGTTTGCGCGGGCAATCATGACTACGGATACGAAACCCAAGCTTGTGGCGGATACTTTCCGTGCCGACGGCACGAGCGCATCGGTCGTGTGCGCCGCCAAAGGTGCAGGCATGATCGGTCCGGATCTGCGCCCCCACGCCACCATGCTGGTGTTCTTTGTGACGGATGCGGCGGTGCGGCCCGCGGCGCTGCACCGCGCGATGGCGGGAGCGGTTGTTCCGGAATTCAATGCCTTCAGCATCGATGCGGACATGTCTCCCAACGATACGGTGTTCCTGGCGGCGAACGGTATGTCCGGCATGGCTCCGGTCGCCGGCGGAGCCGGGTATCGCGCGTTCGGAGACTGCCTGCGGGCGGTGTCGCGTGCGGTAGTCGGGCTGCTGCTCGCCGACGGTGAGGGGGTGACCAGGGTCGTCACGCTGGTGGTGCACGGCTGTCGCGCGGATGACGCGCTGCGGATCGCGCGTACGATCGCATCGTCCCCGCTGGTCAAGACCGCCATCAACGGAGCCGACCCCAACTGGGGCCGCTTCCTGTCGGCCGCGTGCCGCAGCGGGGTGCGCTTCGATGTGGGGCGCGTCGACATGAGCATCGGCCCGCACCGCGTGGTGCGCCGCGGCGCCACCACCCTCGTGCCCGACCGGCTGGTCCGTGAAGTGATGCTGCGCCGTGCCTACACCGTGACGCTGGATATCAGACGGGACCGGGGTGTTCCGCCGGTAGTGTTCCGCACCACCGATCTGTCAAAAGAGTACGTGCGCATCAACGCCGAGTACAAGACGTGAAGGTGGTATTTGTCTGTTCGGGCAACGTGTTCCGCAGCGCTTTCGCCGAGGGCTACGCGCTGCAGGTCATCACCGACCGGGGCATCCCCGGTATGGCGGTGACCTCGTGCGGCACCATCGCAGAGGCGACATTTCGCATTCCACGTGTTCTGGTGGATGTGTTCAACGCTCATGGGGTGTCCGTGAAGGATGCGGCGGCGCACCGGCCGGTGCGCCTGTCGCGGGAGCGTCTGGCGGGTGCCGCTTCGGTGCTGGTAATGGACCGGGGACACCTCGACGCGGTGCGCGAGGTGTGTCCGGAATACCTGCGTGTCACCCGGTTGCTCAAGGAATACGCCGGGTATACCGATGACCTGGAGATCCCCGATCCCATCGGCCAGCCGGAGTCGGTGTACCTGCAGACCGCCGAGACAATACGCAACTGCATCGACGCCATCGCGGAGCGTCACTGGCGCTCCGCCTGCCGCGCGTCGTCATCGCAAGGAGTCGTGCCATGAATCATGTGCGTGCCGTGGATGTCGAGACCTACGAAGCGATCAAACAGGAGCTGGAACGCCAGCGCACCTCGCTGGAACTCATCGCCTCCGAAAACTTCCCGTCCCTCGCCGTTATGGAGGCGCAGGGGTCGGTGATGGGCAACAAGTACGCCGAGGGGTACCCGGGCAAACGGTACTACGGCGGCTGTCAGTACGTTGACGTCGTTGAAATGCTCGCGGTGGAGCGTGCCAAGCTGCTGTTCCGCGCGGAACACGCCAATGTCCAACCCCACTCCGGCACGCAAGCCAATATGGCGGTGTACTTCGCCGTGCTCAACCCCGGCGACACCATCATGGGCATGCACCTGTCCCACGGCGGCCACCTGTCTCACGGACATCCGATGAGCTTCTCCGGCAAGTACTACAAGGTGGTGCCGGTCAACGTGATGCGCTCCACCCAGCTCATCGACTACCGCGAGTTGCGCGCGCTGGCGCGCAAACACCGGCCGCGCTTGATCGTGGCGGGATCCTCCGCCTACTCGCGGATCATCGAGTGGGAGGTGTTCCGGGAGATCTGTGACGAGGTCAACGCCTACCTGCTGGCGGACATCGCCCACTATGCGGGGCTGGTGGCCGCCGGGTTGTATCCCTCACCGGTTCCCACCGCCGATTTCGTGACGTTCACCACACACAAAACGATGCGCGGGCCGCGCGGCGCGGTGATCTTGTGCAAGAAGAAGCACGCACCGGCGCTGGACAAGATTATGTTCCCGGGCATCCAGGGCGGGCCGATGATGCACACCATCGCAGCCAAGGCCGTCGCGTTGAAGGAGGCGATGTCGGACGAATTCCGGCTCTACCAGGCACAGGTCATCGCCAACGCCCGCGCATTCGCCGCCGAGCTGGTGCGCCGCGGGCTCAAAGTGGTGTCCGGCGGGACCGACTGCCACATGTTCACCGTGGATCTCCGGTCGGTCAAAATGACCGGGGAACAGGCCAAGCAGCTGCTGGAATCCGCGGGCATCACTGTCAACAAGAACACCATCCCGTACGATCCGCAGCCGCCGGCGATCACCTCGGGTATCCGTATCGGGACCCCGGCGATCACCGCCCGGGGGATGCGAGAGGCGGATGTGGTGCGCATCGCCGAATGGATCGCGCAGCTGCTCAAGTCCGGCGGGGAGAAACGTGTGGTGACGGCGGTGCGTCGCAAGGTCACGCAGCTGCTGCAACGTCACCCGCTCTATCCCGATCTCCGGTGGTGACCGGCGGGGGTATCCCATGACCCCGGTCTACCTGTTCGGATTCGCCGCTTCGTTCATCGCGGCGGTAGTGCTGATGCCGGTATCCAATGTGCTGGCCAAACGGTTCGGCATCGTGGATCGTCCGGCACGGCGAAAGATGAACTTCCGCCCGCTGACGCGCTGGGGCGGCTTCGGTTCGTTCCTCGCCTTCATTGCGGTACTGGGCATCATGGCGGCGATCTTCCCGTCGTTCCGTGTGCTCCTGGCACACGAATTCACGTTCGCCTGGGGCGGAGGGGAGGAAACCGTCCGCTTGGGCGGCCAGCTCGAGGGGATCCTGGTCGCGGCGGTCATCATCGTCATCGTTGGAACCGTGGACGACCGCCGTGGGATACCGCCGCTGGTCAAGCTGCTGTTCCAGGTTATCGCCGCGTTCATCGCGCTGGATTACGGTGTGCGCATCATCGGGTTCAGCGTGCCGTTCTCCGATCGGTTCATCGTATTCCCGCGGTTCGTCAGCCAGGCGGTGACCGTGCTGTGGTTGTGCGGTTTCATGAACATGGTCAACCTGGCCGACGGGGTGGACGGGCTTGCCGCAGGGATTGTGGCGATCTGCGGGTTCGCCTTTTTCGTGATATCGCTCCTGCAGCAGCAGGCGGGGGTCGCCGCCGAGCAGATGAAACTGTCCGCGGTGCTGGCGACGCTGCTGACAGGGTCGGCCGCCGGGTTCCTGGTGTACAACTTTTTCCCCGCGAAGCTGTTCATGGGAGACACCGGTGCCCTCTTCTTCGGTCTCATCATCGGGTGCATTACGACGGTGGGGGTGCTCAAGACCGGCGCGGTGGTGGCGTTCGTAATCCCGGTATTGGTCATTGGCATTCCCTTCGTTGACGTGGTCCTGGCCGTACTCCGCCGGGTTCGTACGGGTACCGCGATCGGTCAAGCCGATCGCAGCCACCTGCACCACCTCCTGTTGCGCAGCGACTGGACACCGCGTGAAGTGACGCTGCTGTTCTACGTTATCACGCTGCTGCTGGCGATCACGGTAATCACGTTCGTCGCCCTGAAGGCGAAACTGTGAAGAAGAACTCATGAGAAAACCATACCGGCGGCCGTCCGTCATGTTTATCTTCGGCACTCGTCCCGAGGCTATCAAAATGGCGCCGGTGGTGCTGCGGTTTGCCGCAGAACAACGTTTGCGCACCCGAGTGTGCGTGACCGCGCAGCACCGCCGCATGCTCGACGAGGTGCTCGATATCTTCGGCCTGAAGCCCAACCACGACCTGGACATCATGGTGCACAACCAGACGCTCCACCACGTCACCACCGCGTGCCTCACGCGCATGCGCGAGGTGTTCGCCGCCGACCGGCCGGGCCTGGTCATGGTCCACGGGGACACGACCACCTCGTTCGCGTGCGCGCTCGCCGCGTACTACGACCGTATACCCATCGCGCACGTGGAAGCAGGCCTGCGCAGCGGCAGGAAGTACTCGCCGTTCCCCGAGGAGATGAACCGGGTGTTCGTAGACAGCATGGCGGACCTGCTGTTTGCGCCCACGAGGGAAGCCAAACGCAACCTGCTTCGGGAGTACGGCGACCGTTCGCACGTGTACGTCACCGGGAACACAGGCATCGATGCGGTGCGCACGGTCGCGGCACGGTGCGACCACCGTGCCTCACCGGGGGTTAAACGGTTGTACCGGGCGATCGCGGGCGCATCGCGACGGCTCGTGGTAATGACCGCCCACCGTCGGGAAAACTTCGGCAGACCGTTCGATGAGATCTGCCGTGCGGTGCGGGAACTCGTCCGGGATCATCCGGATGTAGAGCTGGTGTACCCCGCGCACCCCAATCCGAACGTCCGCGCTTCGGTCGGACGATTTCTCCGCGGAGTGCCGCGGGTGCACATTCTGGAGCCGCTCAACTACGTGGATTTTGCCTACCTCATGAAACGTGCGTACCTGATACTCACCGATTCCGGGGGAATCCAGGAGGAGGCGGCGGCGTTGCGGGTGCCGTCGCTGGTGTTGCGCGAGGTCACCGAACGGCCGGAGGGACTTGTCACGGGTATCCTGAAGCTGGTCGGCAGCGACCGGGCCCACATCGTGCGCGAGGCCTCCCGCCTGCTGGACGACCCCGCCGCGCATCGCGCCATGCGCCGGGCCCGCAACCCGTACGGCGACGGGCGTGCGTCGGACCGCATCCTTGCAGCCACGCTGCGCTGGATGGGCATCTCGCGATCGCGTCCGGCGGAGTTCCGCTGAATCGTCTCAGGCGTGGTAGCTCCAGTAAGTCCTGACACGCCGTCGCGTCCTGCGTCGTACCAGCAGTCCCGATACGACACCCGATACGAACCCACCGATGTGGGCGAAGTACGCCACTCCGCCGGCGCCCTGCGCCAGTTGCGCCAGTCCGACCGTACTCCCCTGCAGCAGCTGGAATACGAACCAGAATCCCAGGAATACGGACGCCGGAAAAACCGCCAGACCGAAGAAGGGGACCACGGTGAGCACCCCGGCGGTGGGGTACAGGACGTAGTAGGTTCCCAGCACACCGGCGACCGCACCCGAGGCGCCCATCATCGGCAGGAAACTCCCCGGGTGGAACACCAGTTGGTTGAGACCCGCGACGGTTCCCCACAGCAGGTAGGCGAGCAGGTACCTGACAGGTCCGAGGCGGTCCTCCACGTTGTCGCCGAAAATGAAGAGGTACAGCATGTTGCCGCCCAGGTGCCAGAACCCCGCGTGCAGGAACTGCGAGGTGAACAGGGTGTGCCAGTACGCACCCGGGTCCGCGAGCAGTGCGGCGGGGGTCAGCGCATAGGCGGCGATGAACGTGTCGAGTTCGCCGATCGCCCCATAGGTGGTTTCCAGGATGAACACGCTGATATTGGCGATGATCAAGGCGGTGTTGACCAGTGGAAAGCGCCGTGACGGTATGGTGTCGCGCAGTGGCAGCATCGGTGCTCCTGCTTTCGGGGATGTGGTGATGGGACGACCGCTGTGGTTCAACTACAAAACGGCGGTGGCAAAGTCAACCGTGCGCACCCCGGGTGCGCACGACCGGGGCCGCGGATGCCGCAGTGTACTTCGTGGAATCACGCCGGCGGCGTGCCGCCCGCACAATTTCCGGATGAACACGTGACAACGGCTTCCGCTTTTTGTAAGAAAAACCATACCGACAGCGTCATACTCTAGGCTGCATCATACAGGCCCGATTGGGGGTGGCTGTGAGAAAAACATCACAGGCAGACAAAGCGTGGTGCGTTGATCGTGTCAGATCATTCGCATGCGTCGCCGCATTGGGGGTGTGTGTCGCGACCGCCCGCGCGTCGTTCCAGCAGCCGTACGGAGTGAACGCGTGGACGTTTCCGATGAGTCAGGTGGATGTCTGTCAGCTGTGGCTCAACGCGGGGATTGACTGGTACCGGGTGATGGTGAACTGGCGGGTCACCGAGTATGCGGATAATCAGTACAGCTGGAACGCGTCCGGTGATCTGACCGGGGCGCTCAATGCCGCCCGAGCGAAGGGCGTCAAGCTGTCGCTGTGCGTCTACGACTCGCCCACCTGGGCGCGCAGCGACACGCGCAAGGTGCTGTCGTATACGCCGCAGAAGGTGGCGGAGTTCATCATCGCACTGTTACAGTACTGCCAGGCGTCCGCGCCGGGCGCGGTGGTGGCGGTGGAGCTGGAGAACGAGAACCCCACCGGGGTAGAGTGGGTGACAACCATCGCGGTCACCTCGGGCACCGCGCAGCGGGATCCGTCGCGCTACTACGCCAACCAGCTCAAGACGGTGTACCAGACAGTGAAAGCGGCCTACCCGAACATGCTCGTGGTGATGGACGCGATATGGGGTGGGGCGTATCACCACCTCGACGAGCTGTACCAGTTGGGATGCAAAGAGTATTTTGATCGGATCAACGTACACTACTACACCGAAGACTACATGCCCGGCGTGCGCATCGTGCCGACCGACAAAGCCACAGTCTGGCATTTCCCGACGACGATGTGGTACCTGAAGTACCTCGCAGAGCAGAACGGCGACCCTGCCAAGCTCATCTGGTGCACCGAGTTCGGCTGGCGACGGGAGAACGAGACCACCAAAGCGGACTGGATCCAGCACGTGCTGGACACCTGCCACTGGTCGGGGTTCGTGGATTGGACGGCGATGTACGTGGGGATGTCGCGGTCTGGTACGACACCTCTCTCACGCAATCCCGACGACCGCATGGGGCTCATTTACACCAACAGCAACACCACCCCCACACTGTACGAGCTGACCACCGCCTATTACCGATACCAGACCAAGAGCGTGCAGCACCGTTCCTGGAATCCTGCACTCAAACAGCCGATGGACATCATTTTGCCGGCTTCCGCCGATATTGACCTGGACAACCCGGGTTTTGAAACCGGCACAACCGCTGGATGGGCGGTCGCGGGGACGGTTGACGCGGTCACGCGGTACGCCGGGTCATACTCCTGCCGACAGCCGTCCACCGGCAGCATCCGCAGCGCCTTCTATCCCGCGGAAGCCGGACGGCTCTACGAGGTCACCGCGTGGGTGAAGGTGGACGCCCCCAGTGAGGACAGCTACATGGTGTGGGTCATGGTAGGTGAGCGCTTCGGCGACGGGACATCGGACCGGTGGCCGGCGCCCATGGAGTACTGGGGTGTCGTAGATACGCGCTACTATCCGGGCACCTGGCGGCGCATCCGATACTACCACGTCCTGCCGCCCAACGCGACGCACATCGCTGCTGGATTCCAGGGGTTCGGGACATCGGGGACGTTCTGGGTGGACGATGTTGCCATTCGATCGGTAGCGCCCAGCACATGGACGCCGAACACGCCACCGCTGGAGCCGGTTTCGCTATTGTGCGAGGGACAGCTGTCGCCGGCAACGGTTTCCGTCAGTGACCCGATGCTGCGGTGGACGTTCCGTGACGGCGACAGCGGAGACACTCAGACAGGCTACCGCGTCATCATGTCCACCGATCCCGGAGCGATCGCGGCGAACACCGGCGACTGGTGGGACACGGGAAAAGTGTTCAGTACCGACGCTTCATGTCGCTACGCGGGCTCCGTGCTGCGCCCTGGCGTAACGTACTACTGGAAGGTGGCCACCTGGGATGCGGCGGATGCGGCGGGTCCGTTTTCCAATGCGGCGCAATTCAGATACGTTTTGACGGGCATCCCGTCGGGCGGTTCGGTGGCGGTGTTCCCGAATCCGTTCGATCCCCGCACCCAGCCTGCGGCACAGATACGATATCGCTTGGACCGCGCCGGGCCGGTGACCGTGGGCATCTATACCGTTGACGGCAGGCTGGTCAAATCCCTGCTGAAGAACGTGTACCAGTCCGGACAGAGTATGTACGAAATCTCCTGGGACGGGAAAAACGATGCCGCTGAGAAGGTGGTCGCCGGGGTGTACCTGTGTCGCTTTATATCGTCGGATACGCGCGAGACGGTCAAGATCGTGGTCCAGAAGCGCCCCGGATGAACGCTGCGGATACGGGCGTTTCCGGGAAGCGCGCCGCGGGCGCGTACAGGGGAGGTGTGCGATGAGCGAACGGCGGATGCACGGGCGCGGATTCGCCACGCTGGCGATGGTTGCGGCATGCGTGGGAGTGGTGCGGGGAGCCGCTGATTTCACCCGCCCGTACGGGGTCAACAGCTGGTGGTCGCCGTCCTCGGTGTACCAACGGTGGCAGCAGTGCGGCATGAAGCGCTACCGCGTGATGGTGAACTGGCGCACCAAGGAGCCGGCTGATGACACATACAACTGGACCGCCGGTACGCTGACCACCGACCTGCAGGGCGCGTTGGATCACGCGGCCGCCAACGGCATCAAACTGTCGCTGTGCGTCTTTGACTCCCCGGACTGGGCGCGCTCCAATCCATCCCGGGTGATGTCGTACAGCCCGGTCAAATACGCGGATTTTGTCATCGCGCTGCTCGACTACTGCGAAGCCCGCGCCCCCGGCGTCGTAGAAGCTGTGGAGGTGGAGAACGAACATCCAACTGGCGCAACGTACCCCGAGCGTGACCCGTCACGCTACTACATCGACATCCTCAAAGAAACCTACCGTCGGGTGAAGGCGTACAACTCCAACATCCTGGTCATCATGGATGGCATCTGGGGTGGTGCCTACCACCACCTGGACGACATCTACCAGTTGGGTGGCAAAGGGTACTTTGACCGCACCAACGTGCACTACTACACCGAGGACTACGTCCCGGGACAGACGGTCCAGCCCACCGATATCAACACCATCTGGCACTATGCAACCACCATGCGCTACCTGTGGCGGATGGCCGAAGATTACGAGGACTATTCCGCCGTGATGTGGCTCACCGAGTTCGGGTGGCGGCAGCAGCCGGAGAACATCAAGGCCGACTGGATCATCTATACGTTGGATCAATCGCGCAAACTCGGCTTTGTGGAAAAGGCGGAAATATACGTCGGGTTGTCCGGCGGGTATCCCGGCGGATACGACCGGATGGGGCTCATCTATACCGACAACGACAACAATCCTTCGTTCCTCCAGCTGACCACCTCGTACTACCACTGGCAGGCATACGCGTCCTCATATCCCGCGTGGGGGCTGTCCCACCGGGAACTCGTGCCGACGGTGGCCCCCGCTTCCCGCGATGTGGCGATGGTCAATCCCGGTTTTGAGTCGGGAACCGCCGAAGGGTGGTCCAGTTACGGTACCATAGATGCAACGGTGAAGCACTCCGGTCGATACTCCATGCGTCAGGTATCCACCAACTCCATCACCACACAGCTGTATACCGTGGAACCGGGACGGCTCTACGAGGTGACGGCATGGGCGAAGGTGGACGCGCCGAATCCGGACACCTACTACCTGTGGCTGGCGGTGGGCGAGTTCCGAACCGGTACGATGGACTCCCAGTGGCCCGCGCCGCCCAACTACTACGGCGTGTACGACACCCGATACTATCCGAAAACGTGGCGCAGACTGCGGTTCCTCCATCGGATCCCGGACAACGTGGATCGCATCGTCGTGGCGTTTTCCGGATCCGGATCCACCAACGGCACGTTCTGGATAGATGATGTGTCCATTCGCTCCCTGTCGTTCGGGCTTCCTATCGTGAGCACCGGTACGCTGCCCAACCCGCCGGCCAACCTCCGGGCTGCCGGCAATCCGAGTCCGGCGCAGGTCTCGGTGTCAAACCCCGTGCTGAGCTGGACTTTCTCCGATCCGGATGTGGGCGACATGCAGGCGGCCTACGAAGTGCTGGTCTCCACGTCATGGCAGAACTTCCTCTGGAATGAAGGCGAGCAGTTTGCCACCGGTAAGGTCATGTCCGCGGTATCCCAGTGCACGTATGCAGGCGCGGGGCTGTATCAGGGGCCGACCTACTACTGGAAAGTGAAAGTGTGGGACAACACCGGTTTGAGCTCCCGCTGGTCTTCGGGAACGTTCACGTACGTACCGACGGGTACCCCCGGTACGGCCGCCCGGTTGGGAATCATCCTGCCCAAAACGGACATCTTGGCCGAAACCGAATCGGTCGTCGCACAGGTACGTGTCTTGGATGCAGCGGGCAACACCGTGCCGCAGAACACGACGGCGAACGTAACCATGCTCATGGGAACTGCGACCGTCGGGACAGCGACCGTTCCCATCACCAACGGCATTGGTTTTCACACACTCTCTTTTGGCAGCGCCATGGCGCTCGGCATGGCGGTATCGGCGTCGGGCCTGAGTAGTACCGGTACGCTGGTGCACGTGCTGGTTAACCGGGACATTACCACCGTTGCACTGTCCACCCCGGATGCCGGCGGAACCACCGCGGTATTCCCCTACGGGACGTTGTCCGGCCACCGACGATTCACGACGCGGGTGCTCTCCGGTGTCGAAGCGGATCTGGGCACGCTAGGCACCGCCGTGGCCGGTTCCGGCCGCGAACTCACGGCACGCGACCCGGCGACGGGTACGGCGGAACCGCAGACGGCGTACCGCGCTCCGGTTACGGTGACGATGCGGTATTCCGACGACGACGGCGACGGCATGGTGGACGGCTCCGGCCTGCCCGTACGTCGCCTCAAGGTGTTCGTGCGGCGCGAGGCCACCGGCCAGTGGGAGACGGGCACGGACATGGTGGTCAGCACCGGTGCACGGACCGTGCGCGCGACCGTGCCGTTCCTCGGCAGAGTGGTGTTGGGGGTCTCGCGCGAACCCACCGACCTGCTCGTGGACAACCGGCCGAGCCCGGCGGTGATCGACGTGGAGTTCCCCGTGTTTTTCTGGACGAACGGTGTGCCGGTCCAGTCTGCGTTCCAGGTGCTGTTGTCCAGCGTACCGGCGCGGCTGGCCCCAGGTCTCGCCGACTGGGACACCGGCAAGACTGCATCCACCGCGCCGGTGGTGATGTACTCAGGTCCGGAGTTCGTCTCCGGTACTACGTACTACTGGCGGGTGCGGGTGTGGGATTCCAGCGACGTGGTGACGGCGTATTCCGATGTAGCCTCCTTCCGGTACCAGGAAGCCCCCGCCGGCGCGCCGGCGAAGCTGGGACTCAGCGTTCCCAAACTGGTAGCGTCCTCGAGCGAGACGGTGCCGGTACAGATCCGCATCCTGGATGCCGCCGGTCGCATCGTGCGGACCAGCTCCACGACCGCATCCCTGCGACTCTACATCGGCAACGCGGCGGTTACCGCCGCCATCCCGGTTTCCGTGAGCAACGGCGTTGGTTCCTACACGCTGCTGTTCGGCAGCGCCACGTACGTGCGCGTGCGTGCAACGGCACCGGGTCTGGAAGAGACCAACGTTTACATGACGTTCCTCATCAACCAGCAAGGTCCCACCTACGGTATCAGCGATCTGGATACCGGCCGGACCCGGGTGCTGTTTCCCGCGGGAACGTTCACGGCCAATCGCACATTCCGCACGCGCGTGGTGCTGGACAGTGCGATCCAGGTAGGGGATCCGCGCAAAGTGCGCCTGGTGTCCAACAGCGGCAAGGAAATATGGGTGGAGGATCCCGCGGCGCCTGATGTCCCGGTATCCACCGCCGCATACCTGCGCCAACCCGTGGTGTATCTGCCGTACTACAATGATCTCAACGGTGACGGCCGCATCGACAGCGACACCTCCCTGCTGGTGGAGTGGATGAAAGTGTACCAGGAGGATCCCGTCACCGGCGAGTGGCGTGAGTTGCCGGGATCGGCGGTCAATACAACACAGCGGTACGTCAGCGCCCCGGCGCCGTACCTGACCCGCTTCGCCATCGGGGTCAAGATTCCGGTGCGTGAGGTGCGCGTTTCCCAGAACTACCCGAACCCGTTCGATCCGCGTATCGGACCGACCACCATCGAGTACGATGTTCCGGCGACGACGGAGGTGAACATCACCATGTACTCCGTTTCCGGTCAGGTCGTCCGCACGCTGGTGTCGCGGCGGCAGGTCGCCGGTCCCGCCGCGTATACCGTGGAGTGGGACGGTCGTAACGACGGCGGCGATGTGGTATCCACCGGCATCTACCTGTGCCACGTGTCCATCGGCGGCGACCGGTACATCCGCAAAATCGCGGTTATCAAAGGGAACCGATGAGCAGGGAAAGCGATGCCGTCCGGTCCCTCGGAAAGGAGCACACTATGAAACGATTGCTCGCATCGTGCGTGGTCGCGGCGGTTGGGATGTCCGCCGGAGTGGAAGGAGCCGGCACCGCCGGCGCGCCGTTCCTGCGCATCGGCGTGTCCGCGCGCGCTGCGGCGATGGGGGATGCCTTCAGTGTCGTCGGGGACGGTGCCTCCGTGCACTACAACCCGGCGGCGGGCGGACTCCTGGAACGCGCGGCGGTCAACGCCACCTACATCAAGTGGTTCGGTGACCTGAGCTACAGCCACGTCGGCTATGTCCAGCCCATCCCGTCCGGCGCGGTCGGCACCTCCGTCGGCATGTTCTCGGCCGGTTCGGTCAGCAGGACCGAGGACAGTCCTGTTTCTGTGGGAGAGTTTACTCCTTCCACCGTTGTGGGGGGGCTGATGTACACGTACACCGCCGCCCGCCGGTTCGCGGCCGGGCTCACTCTCAAATACCTCTCGGATACCCTGGATACGGTCACGGGAACCGCGGTCGCCGCGGATCTCGGTGCGGTGTATCGCCCGATTCCCGCGTTTACCCTGGGGGTGTCGGCGCAGAACCTGGGATCCGGCATCTCCTACAGCGGTGCGGAGTCCGAGCCGTTGCCGTTGAACATCAGGGCGGGCATGGGATACACCGCCCGCGGGTTCACCGGTGTTCTGGATGTCGTCGTTCCTTCCGACGGGGCGATGACCGTGCACCTAGGGGGGGAGTACTACGTCGGCGGAGTGGTCGCGCTGCGCGCTGGATACCGTATGGATACCGGCGGCGCTGACCGGGGAGGATTGGCGGGTCTGTGCGCCGGGGTGGGAATCAAGGCAGGCTGGTTCGGCCTGGACTACGCGTTCGTGTCGTATGGAGATCTGGACAGCACCCACTGGGTGACCCTGTCGTACCGGGGAGTCGCGGCATCGCCCGGGAAGCCGGTGCAGCCGGCTACTGCGTCGCCGGCACCGTCCGCCGTTCCGATGCAACCGGTGGCTGTGCCCCCTCCCCAGCCGGCGGTACGGCGCATCGTCCCCGTCCAAGCCTCCACTACGCCGGCGGCGATCCCCGCGCGTCCCGCTGCTCCGGTGCGAACCCCGGTGATTTCCAGCGGTACCGCACCGGTGCAATCGCCACATCAGTCGGCAACCGGCCAAACGGGGGAAACGCCCTCGGTGGCGCCTGCCGCCACCGAAGCCCTTCCGCACGCAAGTCCGGCGCAGGCGGACGAGACGCCGGCGCCTGCTGCAATCATTCCACCTGAAGGGAGTCCGCAGTGATGGCAAAGAGAGACATCGTCACGCCGGTCAAGGTCGTCAAGAAACCGTGGGGGGAGGAGCGCTGGATCGCCGTCACCGACCGGTACGTCGGCAAGCTGCTCATCATCAAGAAAGGGCACCGGCTCAGCAAACAGTACCACCGGGTGAAACACGAAACCCTCTACACCGACCAGGGCAGATACCTGCTGGAGTTCAACGGGAAGAACTATGTGATGAACCCCGGGGATGCCGTGGTGGTGAAACCCGGGTCGGTGCACCGGATGTACGCGAAGTTCGGCGACGTGCGCATCATTGAAGTCTCCACGACGGAACTGGACGATGTCGTGCGTCTGGATGACGATTACGGGCGTTCGCCAGACAAGGGGAAGGGATCCGCGCAGGAAGCAGGGCGGAAGATCGTTCGCCGCCGGTAGCGGCGCGGTGGAACGCTATACACCACAGATCGATGGGGGAGGCGGAAAATGAAATGCGGTCGGTGGGGTGGTCTCTTGGGGGCATGGGCGGTCCTGGCGTACATCGGGACGTCTCCGGTGCGTGCCGCGGTGTACCAGGAGCCGTATGGGATCAACAGCTGGGACTGGAGTTCATCTGGGGTGAACAGCGCGTTCGTGGCTGCAGGGATCAAGCACGCCCGCTTGATGGTGCACTGGTTCGGTCATCAGACTGGACCGACCACGTACGATTGGAGCTACACACGTACCAACCTGCAGCGGGTGCGGCCGTACAACCTCAAGGTGACCCTGGCGCTGTGGGGGTACCCTGACTGGGCACGACAGAACCCGTCACACCAGATGTCCTGTGATCCGGTGGTGTTCGCCCAGTTCGTCACCAACCTCCTCACCATGTGCGAACAGGAGTACCCCAACGGCGTCGTGTCGTTCGAGTGGAACGAGGATCCGGTGCAGTCGGGGAATGCTCCGTTCTATGTGGACCGCGATCCATCACGCTACTACGTGGCGCAACTGACGACGACCTACCGCGCGGTGCAGCAGTGGAACGCGGCGAACCGGAGCGGTGCCGGGCAACAACCGGTGAAAGTGGGCATCACCAGCATCTGGGGGGGGGCATTCCATCATCTCGACGAGTTGTATCACCTCGGCGCGGGCGGTAAGTTCGACTACACCAATTGGCACTACTACGTAGACGAGGACCAAGCGGTGCCGACCAACAACGACCCGTTTCGCGCCAGCGACGACCACGTCGTCACCCAGCTGCGCTACTTGCAGTATCTCTCCGAGGTCAACGGGGTGTACAATTTCCCCATTTGGGTGACGGAATTCGGCTACCGCTACTGCGGCGAAGCTCTCAAGGCGCAGTATACCATTGAGTGTCTGGAAACGTTCCGCCGATCGGGCATCGTCGAACGTCACTTCTACTACGATGGAAATTCCACGAATGATACCATATCGCTCATCTACAACAACCCGCAGGGGGTGATACTCGCCCGAACCACCGCCTACTGGCAGTTCGCCGCGCACGCGTCGTCCTACCCCGTGTGGAACTCCGCCGTGGACGGCGCCAACCCGTTGCCGCCGCTGCCCGCCGCGCGGTACAACGCACGGGTCGGCAACCCGGGGTTTGAAGAACAGTCGCGCGAAGGATGGTACGGCACGTACGTCATCTGCACTTCCACGAAATACTCCGGGAACGCGTGCGCCCATGTCATCGGCGGCCAGCCCATCGAGGTCCGTCCGGAATCCTTGCGCACCGGTCAGCTGGAGAGCGAACGGTTCCCGGTGGAAGCGAACCGTCTGTACGAGATCACCGGCTGGTTGAAGGTGGTCGCTTCGACCGACAACGTCCGGGTGTCGTTCGACATCAACTACTGGAACGGTGTCAACTACCTCAAATGGGGCGGTCCGTACAACTACTACGGTCTCACCGTTACGGACAAGTACCCCGGCGGTTGGCGGCGGCTGCGGCAGCTCGCCTACGCACCGTCCAGCGCCACCGCCATGTCGCTGGCGTTCAACCTGCACCAGAGCACCATGGGGCCGACCAGCGCCCAGTTCTGGATGGACGACATCGCTGTGCGCGCCCTGGATTTCGCGGTGACCGGTTCAACGCTCACAGTGACGCCGACCGCGGTTGACGCGGGGAGTGTGGAGTACGGCACGGCCAGAACGGTTTCCTTTGAAATCTACAATACCGGCCCGACCCCGCTGGCGGGCACGATTTCCACGAATCGTCCGTGGCTGCGGGTTGACCGGTCGTCGGTACAGCCCGATGGCCAGACGGTCCAGGTCACCGTGGACAACAGCATCGCCCTTCTCTCCAGCGGTACGCACAGCGGTGTGGTGACCGTGCAAACGGGTGTCGGCACGCGGAACGTCAACGTCACATTCACCGCGTTCCGCACTGACGTGCCCCAGGAGCCGTCGTTTGCGGTGACGGATGTCGGGGTGTACCCCATTCCATTCAGACAGTCCGCCACATTCGCCTACACGTGCACCGTCCCGCACGACAATGCGGTCATCACTGTGTACGACATGATGCACCGCCCGATCAAGACCATTACCGTCAACGGTGGATCCGCCGGACGCAATACCGTCATCTGGAGCGGCACCAATAATGCCGGTGAACAGGTGGCGAGCGGGGTGTACTGGTACACGCTCGAGGTGAAACGCGGGTCCGACCGGTTCACGCATCGGGGCAAAACGGCACGGGTCAGATAACGACACCGCCGTGCAGGCGGTATCGTACATATAACCGGAGCAGAGGAGGAGTCATGCGCAAATGGACGGTGCTGGTTGCGACGGTTTGCGGGGCCGTGTCTGCGTGGTCAGCGACGGTCTCGGAAAAACAGGGCACGGTGACGATGGACAACGGGAGTATCGCGCTGGCCGTCACGCTGGCGGACGGCCGATGGAACGGGACTTTTGACGGCGTCCCCGTGTTTGAAGGGCTCGCGGGCGGGTTCTCCAGCGGGGGGACCACACTGGGCGGCTTCACGGGCTACACGAAAAACAACGTGGCGGACGCCTTCGGTTCCGGGGTGGAAGCGACCTTCGCGCTGAAAGCCGGGGGCAAGCTGGTACTGCGCCTCTACGACGGAGAGGAATTGTTCATCGTGCGACTGATGCGGGACGGTGCGACTGGGGTCGCCACGTTCTCAGGAACGTTCAAGAGCGGCGTTCCGCGCAAAGTCGCGGTGTGGTTCCAGGACGCGGATTTCAGTGTGCTCAAACATCGGCCACTGGTACAGCCGCTCGGCGATCGCACGATCAAGAGCGCGTTTTCCGCCGCGGCTTGGGACGGCTACGACCGCCCGGGTTTGTTCGTCGGTTCGGTCGGCATCGAGGCGCGCGAGCAGACGGTGCAGATCGCGCCGAATCCGGCGGGACTCACCTTCAGCGCGTGGAGCGATCTGGATGAGAAGGGATCCGGGCAGCCGTTCGCCGTGTTCGCTACCCGGCGCCTCACGCAGCGCATGGAGCGCTACGCCGAGCTGGTCAAGGCCCTCAACGGCATCGTGCTCGCCGACTGGATCCCCTGCGGCTGGTGCACCTGGGATTCCTTCGAGGATGCGGTGACGCAGGAAGATGTCCTCATGGGCGCCAACTTCATCGCGAAGAACCTTCGGGACTACGGTTTCAACCTCGTGCAGGTTGACGACGGCTGGCAGAAAGGGTGGCGGTGCTCCGCCCAGTGGGAGGCGAACGACAAGTTTCCCAAAGGGATGAAGTGGCTCGCCGAGGAGCTGCACAAACGCGGTCTCACCGCAGGTATCTGGGCCGGTCCGTTCTGCGATGAGGACAACTACACCAAATGGAACGACACCACGTGGGGCATCCAGTATCCGCACTTCAGTGAACCCCCGGCGAACCCCGGTCCGAAAGAGGAGTATCTCCAAAAGTTCAAGCTCAACAAGCCGGAGGTGCTCTCGTGGTTGAAAGACCAGCTGAAACGGTACACCCACGAATGGGGCTACGACTACGTCAAAGTGGACTTCCTCTATAACAGTGACGCCACGCCCATGGAGTTCCGCACCGCGGTCAAGGCCATGAAAGACGCGATGAAACCGGGTACGTACCTGCTCAACTGCAACTCCTACCCCTGGCGGGTGATCGGAGCCGGCGACGGCATGCGTCTGGGCGAGGACGTCAAAGGCAACTTCAATCTGTCCAAGCCGGACTATTCCATCGTTTCGGCGATCCGCGGCGCCGCGTACCAGTGGTACGCCAATGGCAAGCTGTGGATTGGCGACGCCGATCAACTGCACGTGGTCGATCCGCTGACAGCTGGCCAGGCGCGCATCTGGGCGACGCTGGTAGGTTTGTCCGGCGGGGTGGTGCTGACCGGCGACAAGGTGTGGGAGATTCCGAAAGATCGTCTGGACATGATGAAGGCGGTCGTACCGGCGTACGGTGTGGCGGCGCGACCGGTGGACATGTTTGAACGTTACGAGCAGTTCCCCAACGTGTATGTGCTGCCGGTTCCCAAGTCGTGGTCCCAGGATGTGGTCGTTGCGGTGATGAACTGGGATACGATTCCGCTGAAAAAGTCGGTGGATCTTGCCCTACATCTGGAGGTTCCCGCGGATCGCCGATACCACGCATATGAGTTCTGGACCGGGAAGTACCTCGGCGTTTTTTCCGGTGTTCTGGACGTTGCCGTCCCCGGCCACGATGTGGCGTGCGTGAACCTTGTGCCGGTGCAGGAGGGACGGCCGCAGGTGATCTCCACGGGCAGGCACATCACCCAGGGCGGCGTGGATCTGGAGTCGGTGTCGTGGGATGAGTCAGCGAAGACGCTGAACGGCAGGTCCAAAACGCTGGTGGCAAAGGTGCCCTACACCATCACGCTCGCGATGCCGTCGGGCATGGCGGTCTCTGATGCGGTCGCCGACGGGAAAAATAAGATGAGAGTGGGCAAACCGTCATCGGACGGGACGGTGACGGTGACGCTGGTTCCCCAGGCAGCGACCTCTTCGTGGACGGTATCGTTCAAATAAGGGATATCACCGCGGCGTTGACGGGGCGGTCAGACGGCCGTCCGACATCGGCGGTTAGGGGTATTCGATGGGCGGCGAGAGGCGTCGGCGGTTGCTCGCCGGTATACGTGCGGCAAGTGTGTCGTTGAAGGTGATGCTGCGGAGTGTGCACCGGGGGTGTATCAGACGGGGGACACACACTCATTTCATCAATGAGCGTTTGAGGGCGCCAGGGGGGCTCTATGCATCTGCGTAGGAGTCGGAGTTGCGCGCTGGTACGGGCGGGATCGTTGGCGTTGCTTGCGGCGGTGTGGGTTGTTCGGGCGGACGCGCAGTACACGTACATCGGAAACATCACCGCGTATACCCAGGACGGCAGCACCGTCACCTTCACCTGCGGAACCCAGCGCGTCAAGGTGACGGTGTTCGCGCCGGACATGGTTCGCGTGCGCATGTCCGACGCCGCCGGCAATTTCGCCGCGCGGTTCGGCGAAGAGCCGTACATGATCCGCAAGTACGACTGGCCCGCGGTCCCGTTCACCTTCACCGACCAGGGAACCTACTACCGCATCCTCACCGCGGCACTGGATGTCCGTATTCAGAAGTCGCCGTTCATCGTCTCATTCTACGACACGGCGGGCAATCTCATCTCCAAGGACCACAACACCAACCGCATGGGATGGGGCACGGGCGGCGTGTACTGCGGCAAGGAGATGGCCGCCGGTGAGGAGTTCTTCGGCCTGGGCGAGCAGTATGCCCCCGACAACAACGCCGGCACGATGTCGTACCGCGGCTACACCATGGAAATCTGGAACCAGGATTCCCAGTGCGAGGACTACCGTCCCAGCTACTGCAACGTCCCCTGGATCGTCAGTAACAGGCGCTACGCCATCTTTTTCCACAGTTTTGGTCGCAACTTCTGGCGGTTCGGCACCGAAGGCGACCCTAACCGATACGCCTTTGACTCCAACGCAGGCGAAATGGATTACTTTTTCATCTACGGCGGTCACATGGGGAGGCGGTGTTTCAAGCATCTTCTGGACCGATACACCGAACTCACCGGTAGGCCGCAGCTGCCGCCGGACTGGGTGTTCGGATTCGCCGTCATTATCAGCAACCAGGCCATCGCGACGCAGGGTGACCAATGGCGAGCCACCGGTATACCCGGTGATATGATTGGCATTGACGCCTGGTGGGACACTGCCATCGGCAGTTTCCAGTTCTCCACCGGCGGCCAGGCTGAAGTGAACGCCGCCCATGCCCGCAACTTCAAAATCTGGGTCTGGCAAGTGCCCGTGGTCAATCCCAATGCGAGCACCAACTACAATACCGGCGCTACCAACCGGTACTTCGGTACCAATACCAGCGGCGGGGTGTACTCGGTGTCGCTGTGGGGCGCGGCATCCGGCGGTTACATTGATTGTTTCAAGCCCGCAGCGCGGAACTGGTATAAACAAATCATGCAGGTGCGGGGTTCCAACGGCGCCATCCTGAACCCGAACGTGGACTGTTTCAAGACGGACGACGGGGAGTATGTGCCGGACGCCACCGGCTTCCTGTTCATGGACGGCCTGTACAACGGCCGCGAGATGCACAACGTGTACGGGCTGGTCTACAATGAAACGGTATGGGAGGAGGTCAAGAACCGCCAGAGCCGCGGTTTCGTGCTGCACCGCTGCAGTTACGCAGGCGGCCAGCGAAATGCCGTCCTCTGGGCGGGAGACAACGGCAGCACCTTCGGCGATGCATCCCAGTGGGGCAAGGCGGGCATGCAGGCGACGCTGCGGGCGCAGCTGACGATGGGATGGACGGGGTTTTCCTACTGGACGACGGATGCCGGCGGCTGTGACGGCGACCGCCCCACCGACGAGCTGTTCCAGCGGTGGGTGGCGCAGTGGTCGGCGTTCCAGCCGTTCCCGATGCTCAACGATTATACCGGCGGCAACCGGGCGCCGTGGTTCTACTCCGCAGCGATGCAGGCCGAGATGCGTCGGTACATGGAGCTGCGCTACCGCATGTTTCCGTACCACTATACCTACGCCTACGAATCCGCGGTCAACGGCACTCCCATCATGCGGCCGATGTACATGGAGTACCCAGACGACCCCAAGACGATGCACATCGGCGGCAAGCCGCCGGTCACCATTGACGGACAGAATGTGCTGGGGCAGTACATGCTGGGCGACTGGTTGATGGTCTGCCCGGTGACGGTGTCCGGATTGACTTCCCGTGCGGTGTACTTTCCCGCCGGCACCTGGATAAATTTCTGGGACGAGTCGGTGGTGGTGAGCACCGGCCGGGTGCAGACGGTCGCCGCGCCGGTCAATGTTATCCCGGTCTTCGTGCGGGAAGGCGGCATCGTTCCCACCATTTCCACCCGCACATATATTAACCAGTACTCCAAAGGCTTGATAACGTTGGATGTATATCCATCCACCGCGCAGACGGTGTTTCCGCTGTACGAAGATTCCGGTTCATCCATGACGTACCTGACCGGGGAGTTCGCCACGACCAACATTACCGCGCAGCGCAGTGCATCCGCCTACACCGTCGGCATCGGCGCCCGTACCGGCACCTACCACGGCATGCCCGCGCGCTCGTGGCTGGTCAACATCCACGGGGTAGGATCACAGCCAGGCGAGGTACGACGGGATGCGGTCACGCTCACGCGTTACTCCAGCGCCGCGGAGCTGTACGCCGCCGCCGAGGGTTGGTACTACGACGGTACGCGGCGCATCGTCTACGTGAAGCCCAGCCAGTCGCAACCCGGGCCCTTCACCATCAACGCCGTCGTGGGCACGGTACAGGCCTCGGCGGTACATCTGACCGCGAATCCGACGGCCATCCCCGCCGATGCCGCCAGCACCTCCACGCTCACCGCGGCGCTTGTTGACAGCGGCGGTTCCATCGTCGTCACGGCGACGGACACGGTGACTTTCACCCTGAACTCCGGCGGCGGCCAGCTGCTGGCGCCGACTTCGGTACCTGCGGTCAACGGTGTTGCGTCCTGTGTGTACCGTGCCGGGGGCACCCCGGGTACCGTGTCGGTCAGCGCATCGGCGACCGGTCTCACGCCGGGTACCACATCCATAATTCTCACCGCCCCCAACCAGTCTCCAGTGGTGAGCCTGACCAGTCCGGTGAACGGCAGCACCTACACCGCGCCGGCGAGCATTCTGCTGACGGCGACGGCGAATGATCCGGACGGCACCGTCATTGCGGTGCGTTTCTACCGGGGAACCACGCTGCTCAACACGGACAACGCGAGTCCCTGGACGTACCTCTGGATCGGCGTATCCAGCGGGACGTACCAGCTGTACGCCACAGCGGCGGATAACCAGGGTGCGGTCAGCACCTCAACGGTCGTGACGGTGACGGTGTATCCCGCCAACCAGCCGCCGACGGTGACGCTGACCAGCCCGGTGAACGGCAGCACCTACGCCGCCCCGGCGACCATTCCATTGGCGGCGACGGCCTTTGATCCCGACGGAACCATTTCCCGGGTGGAGTTCTACGCCGGGACTACGCTGCTGTTCAGCGACACCTCCTCGCCGTACGCCTACACGTGGAACGGAGTAGGCGTAGGAACCTGGATACTCACCGCCCGTGCGTACGACAATGTGCTCTCTTCAGCGGTGTCCGCGGCGGTGTCGGTGTCGGTCAACCCACCGAACGCCGTGCCGCCGGTGGTGACGCTCACGGCGCCGGTGAACGGGAGCACGTACACCGCCCCGGCGACAGTGAACCTCGCAGCGACGGCGACGGACGCCAACGGTTCGGTGGTGCGGGTCGATTTCTACCGCAGTGCTGCGCTGATCGGGAGCGACTCGGTCTCCCCGTATGCGTATACATGGGTCGGGGTGAGTTCGGGCACCTGGCAGCTGACCGCACAGGCGACGGACGATGAGGGTGCTTCCGCCGTCTCGTCGCCGGTGACGATTGTGGTGTTCGCGCCTGCGGTCAATGACCCGCCGACGGTCAGCATCATCACCCCGTCGGAAGGGTCGCAGTTCTGGGCTCCGCTGCCCATTGAAATCAGCGCGTTTGCGGCGGATAGTGACGGCAACATCGTTTCGGTCTCCTTCTACAGTGGCACCACATTGCTCGGTGTGGATACCGCCGCGCCGTATGCGTACTCCTGGGCCGTTCCGCCGCCAGGGACGTACATCCTGACTGCGCGCGCCATGGACAACCAGGGTGCCACTGCAACTTCATTGCCCATTACCATAACGGTGAACCCGACCTGGCGCATCGCGGGATATATCCGGGATCAATCGGGTGCGGGTGTGCCGGACGTGTTGGTTCGTCTCATGGGCGATACCGTCTGGCAGAACCCGACGAACGCCCAAGGGTACTATGATTTCTCGCTGTTGCACACCGGATCGCACACCATAACACCGGAAAAGGCGGGATACACATTCATGCCGACCCACTACACATTCACGCCGCTCGACCGGGACCAGCTGGGGTGTGACTTTGTTGCGATCTCTACTGGGGCATCTCCCCTGCCTACCGAAGCGGGAGAGGTGAAGGTACAGGGCGGCACTCAGGGGTACGTAGATTTCAGCGTGCCGGACGCTCGGGTGACGGTGTCGTTCCGGGCGCGTCGGAACGGGACGGTGGTTTGCTTCCTGTACACGTTGCGCGGTGGGCTGGTACGGGAGTGGCGGCGGGATGTTGCAGCGGGAGATGCAGGGTCGTTCGTGTGGGACGGCCGTATGTCCGCCGGAGAGTTGGTGCCCGCGGGAGTGTACATCATCAGCGTGAGTGGTGCCGGCATCAACGCCCGCAGGAACATCGTCGTGGTACGCTGATCCCGTGCCCGGCGGTGTGTGTCGGATCCACCGACTGCTGAAAGTCTGGGACATGCTGCAGTAGCATGTGATACGTAAGCGTTCGGTACGCGCGGGCGTTGGGAGCGTCCGAATATGGGGGGATGTATGCGCACCAGAAGGCATCGGGTGTTGAGTGGTGTTATGGCCGCGTGGTTGCGGGCGGCGGGGAGCGCTGCACTTGCGGCGTGCGGTACGGGGGTGGCGGTCGCCGCGACGGTTTCGATCGCGGTGCCGGCGGCGACCACGGTGACCGTCAACACCGACTCTATCGCGTTTTCCGGTACGGCGGGCAACGCAACCGCGGTGCGCTGGAGCACCGATCGGGATTTCGTCGGGACGGCGAGCGGCGTCTCCAACTGGTCGGCGACCATCCCGCTGCTTCCCGGTCTCAACCGGGTCATCATCCAGGCGCACGAGTCCAACGCGTCCATCGCGACCGAAGAGCGGTTCGTGCGATACCTCCCGCCGGGTCCGCTCGGTATCTCAGGCATCACCGAGAGCGCGACGACGGTGCAGCGCTGGGAGATCATAGAAATCCGTTTCTCCGTCGACAACAGCGCCGCGACGCACCCGCAGTTCCCCTACGAAACGAACCTGCCGCCGGGGCTCGGTTGGGTGGACGGAGTGTCAGTAGATGCGTACTTTTCCGACGACAACTGGAATACCACCCTGCGCCGCCCTGCGTTCTTGCTGCAGCCGTACACCCGCGAGCTCCGTTCCGGTGATGAGTGGATGTATCCTTCGGGGAATCCTGTATGGTGCGTGCGTTTTGCACCGCCGCGGTTGGGCACGTGGCAGTACCGCATCGAAGTGCGTGAGGCGAAAGGTACGGTTCAGTCTTCACCCAGAACCTTCACCGTGGTGCTCGCGACCAACCCGTATAACCACGGCCCCATCTGGGTGTCCCGGACGGATAGCCGCTACTTTGAGTATGCGGACGGCACCCCGTACCTCGGTTCCGGACACGATTTTTCCATCGCTGGTAACACTTTCTCCTATGACGGAGTCAACCAGATTGTCCAGATGGGAGCCGGCAACCAGAACCTGTTCCGATGGTGGGTGGCTGGTTTCGTCTGGTCCTCGGCGTGGTCGCCGTGGCACTCGACCAACCTCGGCAGCGCCACCAACTCGCCGCGGACCGGATTCTCGGTCAACGACCGCTACGGCACCGGCATCGGTGCACGCCGGATGAATTCCTCCAACCCGCTCATTTTCTACGGGGATTTCAATAAAAACGGAGCGCTCCCCACCATTTCGGGAAGGACGTACCGCATCCGTGTGCGCTGGCGCACCGTCAACGCCACCGGCAACGGCATGAGTATCCGCACGACCAGCAACTTCCCCTCTGCGGGCTCCATCGGGTCGTATCAGATAGTTGTGCCGCACATCCGCGGGACCACGCCGTGGCACGTGGCGACCGGCGATTTCACCGCAACCGGCAACTTCGCGCCCAACATCTGCATCTGCTTCGAAGGGTCCGGTGACGGCTACGTGGACGAATGTGCGGTGCATGAGGTGCTCGCGGGCGGCGGTTTGGGGCCCGACCTCGCGCGTTCGGCAAAGTTCAACGCGCATCTCCACTACGACCAACAACGCGCGGCGGCGATGGAGGCAGTTTTCGCCGCGGCACAAGAACGCGGCATGGCGTTCCGGCTGGTCATCGGGGAGCGCAACGAGGAGATCCTCAACCGCATCAGGCCGAACGGCGAACCGGATCCTTCATGGGACGAGTTCGACATGTTCTGCCACAACTACCTCGCTCAGGAAGGGACCTACGTGCGGCGCATCCATGAGTACTACTGGCGTCACCTGTCCGCGCGGTTCGGGGGGTTCCGGAGCATCCATTCCTGGGAGCTGATCAATGAAGGTTCCCACGAAACCGACTGGCACATGAGTCTTGCCGCTCACCTGGCCAGGAAGGCGCAGGACGACGGCAACCCGCACATGGGCAGCACCTCCATCTGGGCGGATCTCCAGATCAATTCATGGAAGGACCCCGTCAGCGTTCCCATACATCACACCGACTTCCACTGCTACGTGCCGGGCACCGACTGGCTTCAGCCTTCCAGCGACCGGTATAACGACACCGCCCGATGCTTCTACGACTACGAAAATGAAGTCCGCAGGGCCGACTTCGGCAAGCCCACCGTCTGGGGCGAGTGCGGCATTAATAACGGGAACACCGATGACGCCGCCGGTCTGTGGCTGCACAAGTACATATGGGCGCGCTGCAACGACGGCCGGACGTACCCAATTCTCTGGAACTGGCACACCCAGCGGATATTCCAACGCAACCTGCACGGTCTCTACGGCAACTTCAACCGGTTCATGCAGGGGATCCCGCTGACCAACGGCCGTTACGTCATCATCGGCGCGACATCCTCAAGCAACCTCATCCGGGTACTCGGTCAGAAGGATTTGCAGGACGGCCGGGCGTATCTCTGGATTGACAACAGCGACAACACCTGGTCAAGCCCGTCAGCGACGCCGGCTTCAGCGGACATCACCTTTTCCATGGGCGCTCCGAGCGCGGTGTACGATGTCACCTGGTACAACACCCGCTCCGGTCTTCCGACGGGAACCACCCAGGCGACCGCGAACTCCTCAGGCCAGGTGACGCTGTCCGTGGTCAACCTCAGCAGCGACACCGCGGCGCGGCTCGCCCGCACCGGCGGCGCGCCGAGTACGCCGTCCGGCCTGACCGCGGTGGCAGTATCGTCCACCCGGGTGAACCTGGGGTGGACGGACACCGCAGCCACCGAGACTGGTTTCGCCCTGGAGCGCAAAGTCGGCGCCGCGGGCACGTACGTGTTTCTCGCATCCGCGCCCGCCAATGCAACGTCGTGGGCCGATACCGGGTGCGCACCGCTGACCACCTACTCCTACCGCGTACGGTCGTACAACCAACAGGGGTACTCCGGCTGGTCCAACGAGGCGTCGGTGCTGACCCCGGCGCCCCCCGGCATGCCGGTGAGTGTCTCGGTCGCTGCAGATCCCGATACCCTCGGCGCGGACGGAGTGAGCACCGCGCAGATCACCGCGACGGTGCGTGACTCCGGTGGTGAGGTCGCCATCGGTTCCACCGCGACCATCACGTTCGCCCTGAGCGGACCGGGGACACTCGTCGGCGCCAACCCCGTCGCGGCGGTTGCAGGAGTCGCTCTTATCCAGTACCGCGCGGGCACCTCCAGCGGCACCGCGCGCATCACGGCGACCTCACCGGGACTCATCGGCAGTTCAACGACCATCACGCTGTACCGGGTCGTCATCCCTGCGCGCCTGTCACTGTCGGCGCATCCGACGTTGTTGTACGCAAACGGCGTCGCCACTTCCACTATCACCGCGCAGGTGGAAGATGTCAACGGCACACTCGCGGTCAATTCCACAGCAGCGATCACATTCACCCTGAGCGGCCCCGGGACGCTCGTCGGTTCCAACCCCGTGGCGGCGTCCGGCGGCATCGCACGGATCGTGTATCGAACCGATACCTCCAGCGGGCTTGCTGTCGTGACGGGATCGTCTCCGGGGCTCGGCGGGTCTTCCGCGACGGTGACCGTGCTGCCCATGAACAGCTCGCCGACGGTGGTCATCACCTCACCGACACCAGGTGCGGTGTTCGTCGCGCCGGTCAACATTCCGATAACCGCATCGGCGTCGGATGCCGACGGGACGGTGGTGCGCGTGGAATTCTGGCGGGGTTCCACGCTGCTGGTCACCGACACCGCCAGTCCGTATGCGTTCACGTGGAACAACGTGTCCACCGGAGTGCACACCCTCGCAGTCCGCGCCTACGACAACGCCGGCGCATGGACCCAGTCGCCGCACGTGGTCGTCACGGTCAACCCGCCGGGCAACGACCCGCCGACGGTCCGCATCACCGCACCCCCGCCCGGCGCGCGGTTCGTGGTCGGCGACACCGTCACGGTAACGGCGTCGGCGTCGGACGCAGACGGGAACGTTGCGCTGGTGGAGTTCTTTGTCGGTGTGGTTTCCATCGGCACCGATACGTCTTCTCCGTATACCGCCGCGTGGGTGACGTCTTCCACTGGGACATTCACACTCAGCGCACGTGCCGTGGACGACGGCGGTGCGGTTGCTGTATCGGCTGACGTGCACGTCATCATCGTTGCTCCGGACGTGCCGCCGCCGGACCCTGACCCGGAACCCGAACCGGGGGAGACACCGCTCAAGGCGGGAGAATTGCGCATCCACGGCGGGGGATACGGCTACGTGGATTTCTCGCGGGACGAGCGGGTGCGGGTGCGGTTCCGTTCGCCTGATGCAGGCAAGGTGACCATTGTGATCTATGACCTGCGCGGGAGGCTGCTGAAGGCATATACTCTCAACGTTACGATTGGCAACGAGTATAATATCGTCTGGAACGGACGGACGGAACAGGGCGATCCGGTTCCGTCGGGAGTATACTTGGTCAAGGCGGTCGGGCAGGGTATCAACGCACTCGGGAAGATCGCGGTACGGCGGTCTCCGTAGTAAATGCGGGTAATCCCTGATGAACTGGAAAACGCGAAGTGCGATTTCCAAAAAGACGCAAGGTATAGCAGCGTGGTTATACGTTGTGACGTGAATCACGCTTGAAAACGGAACGGAAATCCCGGAGAAAGCGCTTGACGCCTCCTGCATAATTGAGTATAATTAAGCGATTAACACCGCAGTTGCGTGCGGTTTGACGTTAACGCATGATGTACAGGGAAAGGGGAGACCGATGAAACACCTGCCGGTTTCAATGGGGTCCAGTGTTCGCAGGATATGCAGGGTCAACATGTGGGCGCGTTTCGCCGCCGGGGCCGTTCTGTGTGCCTGGTTCACCATATCGCCCGGTACGCTCAAAGCGCAGGACTACGCGCTCCGGTTCGGCTATCCGACCAGCGCAACGACGTATGTACGCATTCCATGGGCGGCCACGCTGGCGTTTCGTGCGGTTACCGGTTACACCGTGGAGGCTTTCATCAAGATCGAGAAAATGCCCGACGGTAATGAGGACCTTACCGTTGCCAATATATTTGGTTGTGCCTCTCGCATGGATCTGTTACTTCGGCATGACGGAGCGCTCACCTGCCGTCTCAATCTCGCGTCGGAACAATATTTCACCTTGAACAGTTCGGTGCAGAGCTGGACCTTGGGACAGTGGTACCACGTCGCGGCAAGCTGGGATCCGGCAAACAACATCATCCGATTGTTCCGGGATGGCCAGATGATTGGATCCGGTGCGACTACCGGCAATTCGTTTGGCAACGACATACTGTCCAACGACGCCCGATATATTGGCGGGGTGCGGTTTCCCTGGCAAGAGAATGTTCTCAGAAGCTGCCAATTCTACGGCGTGATTGACGAAGTACGGGTCTCCACCACCGCCCGGTACACCTCAAACTTCACCGTTCCGCGAAATCCGTTCGTTCGCGACCAGTACACCGTCGGGCTGTGGCACTTCAACGAGGGTGCCAGCACCACGGTCGCCGATGATTCTGCGCACGGACACACCGGTACCGTCGCCGGGACGTACGCCTGGGTACCCGGTTACTTCGTTGGCCTGGACACCACGCCTCCCGCGGCGGTCACCCTTTCGGCGGTACCGCAGCTGAGCAGCGTGTTGTTGACGTGGAATGCTCCGGGCGACGACGGCGACACGGGGGACTTGAGCGGCGCTCGCTACTACATCCAGTATTCAACGTACGCCGGGGTGGTCTGGTCTACCGCGTCGGCGCAGATCACCATCGCGACCACGACGACGCAGGGCACGGCGCAGTCGCGCCTGATCACGGGGCTGACCGGCGGTGTCACCTACTACTTCCGGCTGTGGACCGCGGACGAGGTGCCGAATCTGTCGGCGCCGTCCAATATTGCGAGCACCTGGGCGGGCAACGCGCCGCCGGTGTGCACCATCACTTCGCCGAGCAACGGTCAGGGGTTCGCCGCACCTGCGAACGTGACCATCACGGCGAGCGCCTCGGACAGCGACGGCAGCATTGCGTCGGTGAGTTTCTACGCGGGGACGACACAGCTGGGCGGCGCGGTGAGCGCCAGTCCCTACGCGTACACGTGGACGGGGGTTTCGTCGGGTTCGTACGCGTTGACGGCGCGGGCGACGGACAACCGGGGGAGCGTGAGCACGTCTGCGGTGGTTACTATCGCGGTCACCGTGCCGCCGATGGTGGTGCTGACCACGCCGACGGCGGGCGCGAAGTTCGGTGCGGGAAGTGACATCACGCTGAGTGCGCAGGCGTCCGATCCGGACGGCAGCGTCACGGCGGTGCGGTTCTACGACGGTACCACGCTGCTGGGGTCCGCCGGTGCAAGTCCGTATACGTTTACGTGGATGGGTGTGATGCCCGGAAGTTACGTCATTCGGGTTGAGGCGCAGGACAACCTGGGGATGACGGCGGTTACCACGGGGACGCCGATCAGCGTCAACCAAGGGCCGGTGGTGAGCATCACAGCGCCGACGCAGGGCGCGATGTTCAGCGCGCCGGCGACGGTCACCATCACGGCGGAAGCATCCGACCCGGACGGTTCGGTGGTGTCGGTGACGTTCTTCCAGAACGGCAACCTGCTGGGGACCGATACGAGCAGTCCGTTCAGTTACGTGTGGTCCGGGGTGGGGCAGGGCAACTATGAGTTGGTGGCGGTGGCGATGGACGATTACGGGGACCAGGAGACCGCATCGTCGGTCAATATCAGCGTGATCACTGGGCCGAGCTGCACCATTGTCGCGCCGGCGGACGGGACGCAGGTGGACCCGGGTTCGGACATGCTCATTGAGGCGGACGCGCAGGATTCCGGGGGTACCATTACGCAGGTGGAGTTTTTCATCAACGGCACGTCGGTGGGGACCACGCCGGTAGCGCCGTACCAGTACGTCTGGACGCTGATTCCCGCGGGGCGGCACACGATCACGGCGCAGGCGCGCAACGACCTGGGGCTGATATCGCCGATGTCGTCACCGGTGCACATCATCGCCAACCGTCCGCCGGATGTGACGCTGACGAGTCCGGCTGACGGCGCGACGTTTGCGGCGGGAGCTGCCGTGCCGCTGGCGGCGACGGCGACGGATCCGGACGGGAGTATTGCGGCGGTGCGGTTCTATGTGGACGGGGTGCAGGTGGGGAGCGCGACGGCGGTGCCGTATGAGGTGGTATGGTCCACGGGCGGTGCGGGGCAGTACAGCGTGTACGCGACGGCGGAGGACGACCTGGGCGGGATCAGCACGAGTGCGGTGGTGAGCATCAGCGTAGCCGCGCCGAACCAGCTGCCGGTGGTATCGTTGACGAGTCCGGCTGACGGGACGACGTATACGACCCCGAACACAGTTTCCGTGCCGCTGGCGGCGACGGCGACGGATCCGGACGGGAGCATTGCGGCGGTACGGTTCTACGGGAACGGCACGCTGATTGGGACGGTGAGCGCGGCGCCGTACACGTACACGTGGGCGGGGGTGGGGCTCGGCGTATACCAGCTGACGGCAACGGCGACAGACAACCGTGGTGGAACATCCACGAGTACGCCGGTGACGGTGACGGTGGCGAGCGGGACGGCGCCGAACCAGGCGCCGGTGGTGAGTATGACGAGTCCTCAGGACGGGGCGACGTACACGGCATCGCCGGTGGTGAGCATCATGATCGCGGCGACGGCGACGGATCCCGAGGGCCAGATGCAGAAGGTGGAGTTCTACGGGAACGGGACGCTGATAGTGTCGGACCCGACTCCGCCCTACAGTCACACATGGATGAACGTGGGTCCCGGGTCGTACCAGCTGACCGCGGTGGCGTACGACGTGCAGGGGTTGGCGAGTACGTCCAGTGTGGTGAACGTGACGGTGGTGCAGTCCACGGCGCTGTACACGATCGAGGGGTACGTGACGAGTGCTGCGGGGCAGGGGATCACCGGGGTGACGGTGACGCTGACGGGGGTGTCCAGCGCGACGGTGGTGACGGGGGCGGACGGCCGGTATGCTTTCACGAACCTGGCGGGCGGCAACTACACGGTACGGCCGGTGAAAGAGAGGTGGCGGTTCGTGCCGGAGGTGCTGATCTACACGCCGCTCAACCGCACGTGGCAGAACCAGAACTTTGTGGGAGAGCCGGCGATTGCCAACAACCGGTTGCAGATCACGGGTGGTGTGGACGGGTACATCAACCCGGAATACGGGGAGAAGGTGGTGGTGTGGATCAACCCGAAGACGGGCGGGAACCTGGATGTTCTGGTGTACGACCTGCGCGGGCGGCTGGTGTGGCAGAAGAGATTCACGGTGACGGCGAACGACCCACAGCGGCTGGAGTGTGACCTGGCCGGCGGGAGGTCGGCGGTGATTCCGTCGGGGGTGTACCTCATGTACCTCAAGGGCGCGGGATACAACATCACCAAACGGATTGCCGTGATGCGCTGACGGATCCGGGGTGTTCGGCGGGGAGCGGGGAAAGGCCGCCGGTCGGTATCGGAGCTCCATGCTCCGGTGCCGACCGGTTTTTTTAGCGGGGGAGAGGGCGATTCAGGGGCGACGGCCGCGATGCAGCAAGGAGCGTGATGCGGTGCGCTTTTTCGTGCGGGCGGGTGCGGAGCAGCTGCCCGCATGCCTTGATCCGGTGGATTCCAGTACTTTCGGCAGGACCTCGTCCATGTGCTTCACCGGCACCAGCGTAATTTTCTTGCGAACATACTCCGGAACTTCGTCCAGGTCCTTGGTGTTCGCCGCCGGGTAGAATACCGTCTTGATGTTTTCGCGATACGCGGCGATCAATTTTTCTTTGAGGCCGCCCACGGCGAGTATCCGCCCCTGCAACGTCACCTCGCCGGTCATGGCGATGTCCGGCTTTACCTTACGGCCGCTCACGATTGATGCCAGCGCCGTGGTGATGGCGATGCCCGCGGAGGGGCCGTCCTTGGGGATTGCACCCTCCGGAATGTGGATGTGGAAATCGCAGTCCTTGAACTGCTCGCTCTTCATGCCGAACCGGTGTACGATGGACCGTACGTAGGACAGTGCAGCCCGTGCGGACTCCTGCATGATCTCGCCCAGTTTCCCGGTCAGCACGAACATCCCCTTGCCCTTGAACCGCACCACCTCGATGGTCAGCGTCTCGCCTCCGTGCTCGGTCCATGCCAGCCCGGTGACCACGCCCACGTTGTTGGGCGACACCGTCTCACGGATGAACTTTGGCGGACCAAGGTAGGTGTGCACGTTCGCGGGGGTCACGGAAACACGGACCCCCTTCTTTTGAGATTCCTCGGCGACCGTGATTTCCTTGAGCGACTTCCTGACCACGTTGGCGATCTCGCGTTCCAGGTTGCGTACGCCGGCCTCACGGGTGTACTGGTCGATGATCGTGTGCACCGCGTCGTCCTGTATGGTCACTTCGGTTTCTTTGACCCCGTGGTTCTTCAGCTGTTTGGGAATCAGGTACTTGCGGGCGATCTGCAGTTTCTCCTCCCAGGTATACCCTGAGAAGTTGATGATTTCCATACGATCCAGCAGTGTTGGGGTGATGGTGTGCGTGGTGTTGGCCGTGCAGATGAACATGACATCAGAGAGGTCGTACTCCACATCCAGGTAGTGGTCCACGAAGCGGTAGTTCTGCTCCGGATCCAGCACTTCCAGCAGGGCGGCCGATGGGTCGCCCCGCCAGTCCATGCCCATCTTGTCGATCTCATCGAGGAGGAACACCGGGTTGCGCGACTTGGACTTGCGCATCCACTGGATGATGCGCCCCGGCAGCGACCCGATGTAGGTGCGCCGGTGGCCGCGGATCTCGGATTCGTCCCGTACCCCGCCCAGCGACGCCGATACAAAGTTGCGGCCCAGGGACCGGGCGATGGACTTGGCGATCGAGGTTTTACCCACGCCCGGAGGCCCGACAAAGCACAGAATGGGGCCCTTGACTTTCTTGACGCGTTTGAGTACCGCGAGGTACTCAAGCACCCGGTCTTTCACCTTGTCCAGACCGTAGTGGTCTTCGTCCAGTATCTGCCGGGCTTTGCGAATGTCGAACCGATCCTGCGTACGGACGTGCCACGGCAGCGCGATGAGCCAGTCGATGTAGGTGCGCACCACGGTCGCCTCGGGGGAGAACGGCATCATCTTCTCCAGGCGCTGGAGCTCCTTGAAGGCTGCCTCCTCCGTCTCCCGGGGCATCCGCGCCTCCTTGATCTTGCGGCGCAGCTCCTCAATCTCCTGCGCAAAGTCGTCTTTCTGGCGCAGTTCCTTCTGGATGGCCTTCATCTGCTCGTTGAGGTAGTACTCTTTCTGTGCCTTCTCGATCTGCGATTTGACCCGCAAGTGCAGCTTCTCCTCCAGCCGGGCGATCTCCTTCTCGGCGACGATGAGTTTGGCGATTCGCTCGAACCGATCCTTAAGCACCACCGTTTCCAGGATCTGCTGCTTTTCGGGAATCTTGGCCGGCAGGAATGATGCAATGGTATCGGCCAGCTTGTCTAAATCGGTGATGCCCTGGATGCTCATCAGCAGCTCGGGGGGGAGCTTGCGGTTGATCTTGACGTACTCCTCGAACTCCGCTTTCACCTCGCGCTGCAGCGCCTCCAGCTCTACCGGGGTGGTCGTGCCCGCGAGCGTGTCCAAGCGGGTGTACGCGACCTCGGTGAATCCCCGGTCGCCCTCCTGCGGGGGCGAAAACGAGTCGATGCGGGCGCGGACCACGCCCTCCACCAGGATCTTGAAAGACCCGTCGGAAAGTTTCAGGGACTGCAGGATCCGGACGATGGTGCCCACGGGGTACACATCGTCGAACGTCGGCTGCTCGGTCTGCGGTTTGCGCTGGCAGCTGACCAGCACCTGCTTGTCAGGCCCCAGGATGGCCATCTCCGCCGCCTTGATGGACTCCGCGCGACCCAGGTTCAGCGGCACGACGGCATGGGGGAAGATGACCGTGTCACGCAGCGGGATGAACGGCAGGACCCGCTGGCCGTTGCGCAGTATCTGTACGTCGGGATTCTGTTCGTTCATGGTGTTTTCTCGCCGGAGTGTGGTGGCACACCTGTGCGGCACAATATGTTTTAGATGCCCGTGGATCCTGCATGGTTTCGCGGCGCCGGTTTATCAGGCGGACTCCCGTCCCAGGTTCTTCTTGCTGCTGATGATATCGTCGATGATACCGTACTCCTTGGCTTCGGCGGCGGACATGTAGAAGTTGCGCTCGGTGTCGGCGCGGACGCGTTCGACGTCCCGCCCGGTGTGGCGCGCCAGAATCTCCACGAGTTTCTGTTTGGTGTGCACCAGTTCGCGCGCTTCGATGTCTATGTCGGTGACCGACCCCGACAGACCTTCGCCGTAGATCAGCGGCTGGTGGATCATGATGCGTGCGTGCGGCAGGGCGAAGCGTTTGCCTTTGGTCCCCGCCGCCAGGAGCAGCGCGCCGAAACTCATCGCCATACCCACGCACACCGTCGTGATGGGACATCGCAGGTACTGCATGGTGTCGTACACCGCCAGACCAGCCGTCACCATACCGCCGGGCGAGTTGATGTACAGGTAGATGTCCTTGTCGGGATCTTCGCCGTCCAGGTACAGCAGCTGCGCGATGACCATGTCGGCGATGTCGGTGTTGATGGATCCGCCGTAGCCACCCACGAAGATGATGCGGTCTTTCAGCAGACGCGAAAAGATGTCGTAGCCGACAGCGGCCCCCTGGTTCCAGCGCTCGATGATGGTCGGGATGATCGCAGGCATAATCGTCTCCTCTAGGGCGTTACTTCAGTTCCACATCCTTGATTTTCGCGGTATCCAGCATGAGCGACACCAGTTTCTCCTCCAGCAGCCGCGATACGATGCGCGCGTGGTGTTTGCGCACGTACTCGTCCACGGCGGCCTCCTTGCCGGGGTAGAGCGCGCGCAGCCGGCCGCGTTCCTTCGCCAGCTCCTCTTCGGTGACGGTCAGCTTTTCCTCCGCGACGATGCGCTTGAGGATGTAGCTCAGTTTCAGGGTGCGCTCAGCTTGGGCGCGCAGCTCGCGGGTTTGCTCTTCCGTCAGAATGAAATCCGCCTCCTTGCCGCCCCCCGCGACGAACTCCTTGCGCCAGTCGTCCGTAAAACTCTTCTCGACGCTGGCCAGTTCCGTCTCCGGCAGGGCGAAGTCGTGCTCGCGGACCAACAGATCGAAGAGGTGGTTGCGCAGGCGCTCGCGGGCGTCTTCCAGCGCACGTTGCTGAAGCGATTGTGCCACGTTCGCGCGCAGCTCCGCCAGTGACGGAGCGCCCATGTCCTTGGCGAACGCGTCGTCCGCTTCCGGCAGCTCCCGGTGCTTGATTTCCTTCAGGGTCAGGGAAAGCTGCACCTCGCGCGCCGCGTACTCTATCTTGGGGAAGTTGGCCGGCAGGGTGATGGGAACGACTTTCCGCTCGCCGCGCTTCATGCCGACCAGCCCTTCCTTGAGTCCGGCGGGCAGGCGGTTGGACGCCAGTTCGATGAGCACGTTGGCGCCGGTCATGTCGCGGATGGGAACGCCATCGGCAGTTGCGGCATAGTCCACCACGGCGTACACCCGGCTCTCCGTACCCAGGTCATCTGCGGAGACCGTCTCTGCCGGCGACACCTCCAAACGTGCGGCCCGTTCGCGCAGCGACTGCACCGCGTCGTCCACGTCTTTGTCGGTGATGGTCTTTATTTCACGCCGCAGCTTGAGCCCCTTGTACTGTTTGAGCTTGAACTCGGGCTCAGTCTCCAGCGTCAGCTCGTACACGCAGCCGTGATCCCCGAAATCCACTGACTCCAGCTTCATGGTCTCCTCGACCACGGCGATATTCTTTTCACGGAGGGTCGGGAACAGCGTCTCTTCCAGGGTGCGGTTCAGGATCCGTTCCCGCGCCACATCCGCGTACCGCGCCCGGACTACTTCCATCGGAACCGCTCCGCGTCGGAATCCCGGCACTCGGGCGTTTTTGCGCAGCTCCGCGTAGACCTCTTCGGTCAAGCGGTCCACCAGGGGCTTGGCTACACTCAGGCGCACTTTCTGGCGGCACGGGGCAAGGCGGGTCACTTCTGCGGCGACATGTTCCATAGATGCGTAGATCCTTTTCAGGGTATGGATGGTGACGGAGTCCGGTCGGTTGCTGCGGGCATCCGGGTGATCGCGACGGCAGGTCAACATGGGCGCGAGAGGAGTTGAACCTCCACGGGGATGACCCCAAGGGATCCTAAGTCCCGCGCGTCTGCCATTCCGCCACGCGCCCGTCCATCAGCCGCGCGTGGTTTTGTACAAAATCAAGCCCGTGAAGTCAACGTTGTATGTCGGGGTACCTCCGGTGCCGCCGCAACGGACAGGTGCCCTGCAGCGGTTGACTGGCACTGGATGCCGCGGAGAATACCGGTAATACCATGCGGCACATCGTCATCTAACATAGGGAGGTTCGGCAATTCTACCGCGATAAACAGTACGGGAGGCCAGCGGGTATGTCGGCGACTGCGCACATGCTTCGATCGGCGGTGTTTTTAGTGCTTTCCGGAACGGTGTGTACGACAGTGGAAGCGGTCATCGTGGATGCGTTCAGCAGTTCCAGTGTGTATGTCGGCAGTCCGACGGTGAGCTACGCGAACGTCGAGTTCACCGCGGATCACCGGTACATGGTGTGGTTCGAGAGCAATACCGACGGAACGTCGAACGGTGTCGTGTGGCACTGCGGTGTGGACACCGTAACCGGGGATCTGATCCCACCCGACGGCAAAGGGTTTCGTGCATTTGAAAGCACCGTGCTGGGCAGAGCGAACCCCGGTAGGGACAGGAACGGCGTGTACTACGTGGGGATGGACCGGTCTGGCTCCCTCCGCATCGTCTATCCGACCGGTCCGTTCTCGGGTCGGGTGGAGACACTCGCGACACCGCCGGACATCACCCGGCGAGCCATCTACCCGACGGATCTACCGGACAGCGACGGGGGCTACGTGTTCTGGATCAAAAACGAACGAATCCCCGGCGGCGGGGGCACTCCGGGCAATGAGTGGTTCGAACTGCAGTGCATTGATCTGGCGGATCCAACGGTCGTGCGTGTCATTGAACGTCAGTACAAACCTACCGGGGGTTTCGCACCGATGGATGCCGCCTTTGCGCGGTGGTTCAGGGGTGTACCGGTATTGACGTACGGATCCCTCGATAGCAGCAGTTACACTCAGGTGCGCCAGTACAACGCCGCCTTCCCCAGTTCACCGACGGTATTCGTTACCGACGACCCGCACAATAAAGTTGATCCATACCCGTGGGTATTCAACGACCGACACGTTCTCATGGCCGGCATTGATGCGTCCGCCACCAGCTACATATACACGCGTCCCGCGGATGCCGTCGTGTTCACCGTGGAAGAAACGGTATTCCCCTACCAAACGATGCTGTCGAGCCCCGCCCTGGCGCAATCGCACGAGCGGATTGTCTTTGAGAACCAGGCTTTTTCCGTGTATCAGGTGAATCGGGCGTCCAGCTCTTTCATGGGGACGACGTTCGGACAGCCTGGAGAGATCTGGCTTACCACACTCTTCCAGACACCGCAGCGGCAGTGGTTGCTCGCCGCGCTGCAGCCGGAAGTCGCTTTCTCGGAGCCGGAACCGTTGGTCGGCAGAACGAGAGTGTGGGTGTTTTTCAACGAGACACCTGTCGCAGCTCATCCACTGACGACGGTGTGGCGTCTGCGCCGGGCGGAAACGCCCCTGTGCAACATGCCTCCCGGTCCTCCGCCGGATGTGTACGTGCAGACGGTATCGTCGTTTTCTGTAACGATCACATGGACCGCGGCATCGGATCCTGAAAGGGGTGCGGTGACGTACGCTGTGTATCGGGATGGGCTCTGCATCGGCTCAATGACGGGCGTATCATTCATCGATACCGGTCTGGCGGCGGAAACGACGTACCGCTACAGCGTAGTCGCAGGCGATCCGGAGGGCAATACTTCTCCGCCGGGTCGCGAAGCGGTGGTGGTGACTTTGAAAGAAGGGTGGTACACGGTATACCCGCAAACTCCCGGAGACGTCCGGGTGAGCGGCGGAAGTGCGGGGTACGTCAGGGTGGAACGTGGGGATGTCGCCCGAATCTCGTTCAGTACAACGCGTGCGGGGGATGTGGAGATGTCAGTGTATTCGCTCCAGGGTCGTCTCATCTACCGCCGTACTGCTGCGGTGAGCGGGGGGCGCACATGGTGTGGACGTGGAATGGTACCAATCAATCCGGCGAGCGGGTGGGCAGCGGGATCTACACCATCACCGTCAAAGGCGGCGGTGTAGACGGTCGGACGCGGGTGGCGATGGTACGGTGAGTGAGTCTCCGGCGTGATACGCCGAACGGTCGGCTGCATGTGGTGCGCGCTGTGTCGGACGGGTTTACCCAGGATCGTCCGGTCCGTTCTCCGGTGTGGAGTTGTAGAGCGGCGAGCGAGGAAATCGCGACGGGTGCGCTGCGTGAGTCCACACGCCGTGAGGTATCGTTTTGTCTCACGGGAGTCGGCGGTTCCGTTGCCGGAACAGCAGGGTATACCGGGGGAAACACCGGAAGGATAGTCTCTGAAAAGGAAGTCTTTCTCTCGGGAAAGACTCCCGAGAGCGGATATGCCGGGTGGATGGATGTACTGCACCGGTGCAGCGGTGAAACACTCCTGTTCATCTACTACCGGTGCAACCGATCAACGCGCGGAAAACCTCCACAGGAACTTCAGGAACCTCTCTCTCCGAAACGTTTACGGTTAGGTATCCACCCAGTGCTCCCTCAGGAGTGCTCAAGGGTATCGTACAGGCCGGGTTGCTGTGGGTGTATTGTTGTGCATCGGTGAGAGCGGTCACACCGCTGGGTACGCGTGGTCCCGGTTGAAAAGCGTTCCCTAAAAAAGTACAACACAGGTCGCGCCGGAGTTATCCCTGCCGAGATGTCGTCGCCTGCCGGAATCGGACGCGGTCCGGTCGTATTCTGCCGGTGAGCCGGCATTGATTGTTGGTTCGACGCTTGGCGCAATGGAGGGGTGTCATGTTCGACAAGCTTAAGCAGATCAAGCAGCTGCATGACCTGCAGAAGTCGCTGAAGAAAGAGACGCTGGAGGCACAACGCCACGGGGTGCGGGTGGTGATTAACGGCACGCTGGAGGTGGAGTCGGTGACCTTAAATCCGGAACTGTCGCGCGAGCAGCACGAGCGGGCGGTGCGGGACTGCTTCAACGATGCCGTCCGCCAAATGCAGATGCATCTGGCCAAGAAGATGTCCCAGATGCCGGGGATGCCCGGGTTTGGGGGCTGAACCGCCGCGAGTGGCGGGAGGGATATGCGCATGACGACGACCATCATCAAGCTGTCCGGCAAGGTTATTGACAATGCGAAGTCGTTTGGGGCCTTTATTGCCGGAGTCCGGCGGTTGCATCGGACGGAACGGCTGGTGGTGGTGCACGGTGGCGGCACGCAAATCTCCGCGTGGATGAACGCGCTGGGGCTGGAGTCGCGGTTCGTGAACGGGTTGCGGTTTACCGACGAGCGAACACTGGAAGTCGTCTGCGCCGTGCTGGCGGGGCTGGTCAACAAACGGCTGGTCTGCGCGCTGGAGCAGGCCGGGGTGCGGGCGGTGGGCGTGTCGGGCGCGGACGGAGGCATGTTGCAGGCACGCATCCGGCCGGAGCTGGGGCTGGTGGGTGATCCGGCGACACGGACCGATCCGGCGCTGGTACGCCGGCTGCTGGCCGCGGGATACGTGGTGGTGGCGGCGAGCGTGGCGCTGGGCAGGGAAAAAGGCGGCCCGCTGTCGCTGGTGAATGTGAACGCCGATACCGTGACGGACGCGCTGGGCGCGGTGTTGCGGCCGCGGCGGATGGTTTTCCTGACGGATACCGAGGGGGTGCTGGACGCGCAGGGGAAGCCGCTGGCGCAGGTGGCGCTGGGCGATATCCCCGTGCTCGTGAGACGCGGCGTGGTCACCGCGGGCATGGTGCCCAAGCTCAAAGCAGTTGCCCGTCTGCTGCGCCGGGGCGTCGGCGATGTCAGGATAACCAACGATCTGAACCGTCAAGGAACGGTCATTACGCTATGAATATGGCGGAGTTCAACGAGTTTTTTCTCAGCACCGCAGTCCGGTACGATACGGTGTTCGTCCGGGGGAAGGGTCCGTACCTGTGGGATGCGGACGGCCGGAAGTACCTGGATTTTTTTGCGGGTATCAGCGTGTGCAATCTGGGTCATGCGCACCCGAAGGTGTGCCGGGCGCTGCGGGCGCAGGCGGGACAGGTGTGGCATGTGTCCAACTATTTCCACCATCCGGTACAGGCGGAGCTTGCGGCGGCGATCGTGTCGCGGATCCTTCCGGGGGGGAGGGTGTTTTTCTCTAATTCGGGCGCGGAAGCCAACGAGTGCGCCATCAAGCTGGCGCGCAAGCACGGAGCGGCCGGTGGCAGGTACGAAATCGTCACGTTCAGCAATTCATTCCACGGCAGGACGCTGGCGACGCTGGCGGCGACGGGGCAGGCGAAGTTCCACGAGGGCATCGGACCGATGCCTCCGGGATTCGTCCACGTAGGATTCAACGACGAAACTGCGGTACGCCGGGCGGTCGGCCTGAAAACCGCAGCGATTCTGGTCGAGCCGGTGCAGGGTGAGGGCGGGGTGGTACCGGCGGAACCGTCTTTTCTCAAAACGCTGCAGATGCTGGCCGACGAGCAGGGCATTCCGCTGATCTATGACGAGATACAAACCGGGTACGGCCGCACGGGAGAGTTTATCGCCGCGCAGCGGTACCGGGTGATGCCGGACATAGTGACCCTCGCCAAGGCGATCGCCAACGGCGTGCCGCTGGGCTGTACGGTGGTGTCCCCGAAGTACGCCCATGTGTTCAGCCCGGGGGACCATGGTTCCACCTTCGGCGGCAACCTGCTGGCCTGCGCTGCGGGTCTGGCGGTGATCCGGGAGTTGACGCCGGAGCTGCTGGCGCGGGTGCGGGACACCGGTGATTACTTCAAGGCGCGGTTGGAGTCGCTGCGAGCGGCGCATCCGTGTATCCGAACGGTGCGGGGCATGGGATTGATGCTGGGAATCGCCCTTGACCGGGAGGGCAAAGAGTACGTGAAGCGGTGTCTGGAGCGTGGGCTCATCATCAATGTCACGCAGGGCAATGTCCTGCGGTTCCTGCCGCCGCTCATCATCGGCAAAAAACACGTGGACCGGTGCATCGAGACGCTGGACACGGTGCTGCCCTGAGGTCCGTCGGTGAATCCAGTGAAGCTCCCTCCGAACGTCGCCGGGTTCGTTGTCAACGAAATAGAAACCAATACCTGGGTGTACCATGCCCCTGGGGCATCCGATGCCTTGGTCGTCGATCCGGGAGGGGATCTCGGCGGGGTGCGGGCGTACCTGCGCGCATCGTCACTGGCGGTCCGGTACATCGTGGTGACGCATGCTCACTACGATCACATCATGTCGGTGGAGGATCTGCAACGCGAGACGGGGGCTCCGGTGGTCATCGGCGAGGCGGACCGCGACCGCTTCCTGAACAACATGCTCAACTTTTCAGTGCCGGCGGGCGCCGGACCGGCGGTAAGCGGTGCGTTCCCTGAGGCGGTGTTGTGCCCGGCGCGCGACGGGGATACCCTGGCGCTGGGCGCGGAAAGGGTGCGTGTCCTCGCCGCGCCGGGACATACCCCCGGCGGCATCTGTCTGTACATTGAAGAGAGCTCCGGGCGGAGACTCATGTTCACCGGAGACACGCTCTTCTGCGGGGATTGCGGGCGCACGGATTTCCCCGGAGGAGACGCCCGCGCCATGCGCAACACACTCGCCCGCCTCGCGTCGTTGCCGGATGACACCCTGTTCTTCCCCGGTCATGGCGATCCCTGTACCATCGGGGAGGACCGCACACACAACGAATGTCTGCGTTGAAGAGTGCGTCGGACGGTGTCTGTCAGGAGCAGGACGGATAATTGCGGAGGTGGGACGATGCCGCGGTCGGATCTCGGGATCGTCGGCGCTGATGTTTCGCGGTGCGGTTCACCCGTTCGTCATCGGGTGCAGCGTCCTGCAGCTCCTTCCTTGACTTTCCGACCTTTTTTTTCTATAGCAGCATGCGTCCTTCCGCAACCGGAAGGGGCGACGGGTTCCGGATGCATATGCGCGGCGCACGGGCGCCGCTTGCGGCATTGCAGCGCCAATCCAACGCAGGACTGGTACCATGACACCGCAATCCCGGAACACACTGGCGACGCAGGTACGTCGGTTTTTTAGACGTCGCATGACCCTCCTGTGTGTTTTTCACGATGCCAAACACCCTGTCCAGACCAACGTCTCGCTCCCGTTTGTCCTGTTTATTGCCGGGATGTGGACCATCCTGACGGTACTCGCCGTGGTGGTGGCAACCAGGAACTTCGACTACTGGAGCGCCCACGTCAAGACGATGCTGCTGCGCACCAAATTCGAGTACGTCAACCATCAGATATCCAAGAGCGTGGAAGTCCTTTCCCGGCTCCAAGAAAACGACGAGAGGATACGTCGCTTGTTGGACATGAAAAGCAAAAAGGAAATTATTTCCAACAACGACATTTCCGACCGCGGCGGTCCAACGCTGAACCAGGCCCGTTTCCTGCAGCAGCTCAGCACACGACCCCATGATATCAAAATCACCGATTATGACGCGTATCTCGCCGCACTGCGTGCACAGATCGCCGACCAGGAACGCAGCTACCGTGAAATCATGGCACACATCACCGAGCAGCGTTCGCTGTACCGGTTCACCCCGCTCATCTGGCCTGCCCAGGGGAACGTGACCTCTCCCTACGGCAGGCGCGTCCATCCGATCACCCGGCAGGACGATTTCCACGCGGCAATAGATATCGCCGCGCCGCCCGGTACGCCGGTACAGGCGACCGCCGACGGTGTGGTGCGGTTCTCGGGGTGGCAGTCGGGGTACGGCCAGGTGATTGTGGTGGAACACAAGTACGGCTATCGCACGGTGTACGGCCACCTATCGGCACGGCGGTTCAACTCAGGCGACCGGGTGACCCGCGGCACGGTCATCGGTGCAATCGGCAACACCGGGACCTCAACCGGGCCGCACCTTCACTACGAAGTGTGGCGGGACAACAAGGTGCAGAACCCCATACGATACGTGAATCCGGACGCCTTCTTCGCCCGACGCTGAGGTGACTTCCGATTCCCAGGGAGAACCAGCATGCTTTCCACGTCCAAAAAAAACGACCAGCCCCGCGCCATGGAGACGCTCATCGGCGAGAACACGGTGTTCCAAGGTACCATCAAGTCCGACAACTCGGTGCGCATCGACGGGCGTCTGGAGGGCAGCGTACAGCAGGCCGACCAGGTGGTGGTGGGCGCCAAAGGCAGCGTGCAGGGCGATATCAACGCCCGTACCATCATCATCGGCGGGAAGATCGCCGGCAACCTCACGGCATCCGGACACCTGACGCTGGAAGAGGGGTCGCAGGTGGTTGGTGACTTGCGCACCCCGCAGCTGGAAATCGGCAACGGTGCGGTGTTCGAGGGGCACTGTGTGATGCTCACCGACCGTCGCGAAGCCGACACGCCCGCGGATCGCTGAACGTTGTGACGTCCTACCCCAGCCACACGCTCAGTATGTCAACCACTTCCCCGATGAACGGCAGTGCCAGCACCGTCACCAGGGTTCCCCACACCAGCTGACCCGCCGTGAACCGGGTATCCAGCCCCACCGCTTCGTGGATGACAAAGTTGACGATGGCCGAGGGCAGTGCCGACACGAACAGCACCGAGCGGATCAGCCCATCGTCCATCGTCGGAATCATGAACCGTTTGACCAGGGCCAGCAGCACCGCGGTCACGGTGAGTCCCGTGATGATGCGGCAGAAGACCGTGATCCCGACGTGCATCCACGCCCGGTGCACCAGCGACGCCGGTGGCAGCGAGAACCCGATGAACGCCAGCATCAGCGGGGAGATGACCAGGCCGACGGCATCCTTGGCGGCGATGACGGCGGCGGGAGGATTCACGCTGCGAAGCCACAGTATCCATCCGCCGGCCGACAGCCACACCATAGGCGATAGCGCGAACCGCAGGCCGGCGCGTGGGGCTATGACCGGTACCACCACGGCGAACTGTACCACGGTGATGAGGACCGAGTAGATGATCGTGTAGTGCACGGCCGACCGCCCCACGAAGAACTGCGTGACCGGAACGCCGAGGTAGAGCGTGTTCATTACGGTCAGGGGCAGGTACGCCTCCCGCACGGAGATGCCCACCGACGGTGCGACCGCGCGGCTCAGGAAGTACCCCACGCCCAGCATCGCCAGCACGATGATGCCGATGACCGTGCCGTCGGTCGCGGGGATTCCGTTCTGCCAGATGAGCGTCCCCATGTAGTACGGGACCACCGCGAAGATGATCACGGTGGTGAAACACCGGCTGAACCGTACGGAGAACGCATCCGACGTGTACCGAAAAACCAGGGTGCGCAGCAGAGCGCCCGTGGCGATCCACCCGAGTATGGCGAGCGACGATAGGAAGAAGGACACCATGATTGAACTCTACAAAAAAGCGGCGCTGGTTGCAAGCACGGCGGTTTGTGCCGCAGCGGTTCCACTGCGATCGTCCGGCGGGGACGCACCGTCAGCTCGGGTCGTGGTTGTGCTGGCCGGTGACGTGCTGCCCGGGGTTGACGGCGCCCACTGGTACGATCGGGTGCTGCGGCAGGACGGGGTGCGGATTTTCGACGGGGTTGCGCATCTGTTCCGCGACGCCGATGCGGTTATCGTTAATTTGGAGGGTGTGCTGAGCACCCGGACCGTCAAGGTTTCCAAGCAGTTCACTTTCCGCGGGGATCCGTCGTTCACCCGGGTGCTGGCGGGCGCGGGTGTACGGGTGGCGACCTTGGGAAACAACCACGCGTTCGACTACGGGGTGCCGGGATTCCTGGACACGCGGCGTACGCTGCAGGATGCAGGTATCCGGTGCATCGGGGCGGGTGTCAACCATGTGGAGGCGTATACCCCGGCGGTGCTGGAGATCAACGGGATCCGGTTGGGATTCCTGGGGTTCTCGGATGTAATCGCAGGTCCGGTCGCTGGACCGGATTCGCCGGGACTCGCGTGGGTACGGGATGCGCGTTGGACAGGGTACGTGGCGGAAGCCCGGCGCATGGTCGACGCGTTGTTCGTCACGTTCCACTGGGGTGTGGAACGGTCGTCGTGCGCCACCGACCGGCAGCGCACGCTCGGCCGCGCAGCGGTGCGCGCGGGGGCCGACGTTGTGTTCGGGCATCACAGCCACTGCGTCCAAGACGTGGAAGAGTACAACGGCCGTCCGGTGTACTATGGATTGGGAGAGCTCGCATTCTACCGAAGCCGCCGGGAGCAGATTCTCGCCGTGGTGACGGTGGAACGATCCACCGGTGGTATCGTGAGTATCACCCATAGACCCGTTCCCATCGTCATAGTGAACGGCAGGCCGCGGCTGGATTCCGTTCGCGTGTTCCCGCCGGTGCCGGTGGTGCGGGATGCGGTGTTCCGGTCAGCGGACGTTCCGTCAGTATCTGGCGGGCATGTTCCGGCTGAGATCCATGAACCTGATACCGGTGCGCTCCCGCAGCCATCCGGGGATCACCAGGTTTATTGACATTCGGGCAGTTTTTTCATATACCCAATTTTCATGAGAAAGGTGTACGCCGACTACGCAGCAACCTCCCCCTGCGATCCCGAGGTTGTCCGCCGGATGGAGCCGTTTTTCGCCGCGGTGTTCGCCAATGCCCACAGTGCGCACGCACAGGGGCAGGAGGCCCGCACGGCGGTGGAGGATGCTCGGGAGTATGTGGCCGACATGCTGGGGGCCGTTCCCGGAGAGGTGGTATTCACCTCGGGAGGGACCGAGGCGGACAATACCGCCGTCATCGGTACGTACCTGGCGAACCGCGGTTGGGGCAACCACCTCGTCACAACCACCATCGAGCACCACGCCGTTCTGGAAGCGGTGCGGTACTGCGCGAGTCGTTTCGGAGCGAAGGTCAGCGAAGTCGCCTGCAGCCCGGACGGCCGGGTGGACCCCGACCGGATTGTTGCGGCGATCGCTCCGGATACCGTGCTGGTGTCCGTCATGCACGCCAACAACGAGACGGGAGTCATCCAGCCCATCGCCGAGATCGGGGAGCGGGTACGCGCGCTCAACCGCACCCGTTCGCATCGGGTCTACTTCCACACCGACGCTGTGCAGACGTTCGGACACCTTCCGATCGCCGTGGATGCTCTCGGCGTGGATCTGCTGTCGGCCAGCGCGCACAAGTTCTGTGGACCGAAGGGCGTCGGGTTCTTGTATGTACGCACCGGCACGCGCATGGATGCGCTGTTGCACGGTGGCGGGCACGAAGACGGACGCCGGTCGTCCACCCTTAACACCCCCGGTATCGTCGGCCTGCATGCCGCTGCGCGGATCGCCCGGGAGAACATGGCGTCGGAAGCGGACCGGGTACGCGCGCTGCGGGATATGCTCTGGGACCGGGTGCGCGCGTCGGTTCCTGATGTAGTGGTGAACGGCACGATGGAACACCGGCTGGACGGAAATCTCAACGTGGCGTTCCCGGGAGTTGAAGGCGAATCGCTCCTGGTCGCGTTGGACGCCGCGGGGATCGCGGTGTCCACCGGCAGCGCCTGTTCTTCGGGATCCCAGGAAGCCTCCCATGTGCTCCTGGCCATGGGCATTGATCCGGTGACCGCGCGGAGTTCGCTGCGGTTCACCTTGGGCAGGTTCAGCGGGGAGGAGGACGTCCAACGCATTCTGGAGGTTCTCCCGCCGGTCGTCACCCGGCTGCGCGATATGTCCCCGGTGTACCGAAAGGCGGGAACATGAACTCTGAACAACTGCACGAACGAATCGCCGCGCTCAAGCGCGAACGCGATGCGGTCATTCTGGCACACAACTACCAGCTCCCCGAGGTGCAATCGGTCGCCGACCACCTCGGTGATTCGCTGGATTTGTCCCGCACGGCGGCGTCATCACCGCACCGGGTCATCGTATTCTGCGGCGTGCACTTCATGGCGGAAACGGCCAATCTGCTGGCGCCGGACAAGGTGGTGCTGTTGCCGGAACCGGCCTCGGGGTGCCCGCTCGCCGATATGGTCACCCCTGCAGGGGTTCGCGGCCTCCGAGCGGCGCATCCCGACGCGGCGGTGGTGGGGTACATCAATACGCCCGCGGCGGTGAAGGCGGAGCTGGATATCGTCTGTACTTCGGCCAACGCACTGCAGGTGGTGGAGTCGCTGTCGCAGGACGAGGTCATCTTCGTGCCGGACAAGTACCTGGGCGGCTACGTGGCGCGCCGTACCGCGAAACGCATCATCCCGTGGAACGGCTACTGCCCGACACATATGCACATCCGGCTGGAGGATGTGACTGCGGTGCGGCGCATGCACCCGGATGCGCCGGTGATGGTGCATCCGGAGTGCACCTTCGATGTCCAGGATGCGGCGGATGTCGTCCTGGGGACCGGCGGCATGATCGCCTACGTACGCACCAGCAGCGCCCGGACGTTCATCGTCGGTACCGAGGTGGGCATGTGTCACCGCCTCAAGACGCTGTTCCCCGATCGCGAGTTCGTGCCGGCTGCGACCGGCGCGGTATGTCCCAATATGAAACGCAACACCTTGGCGAAAATCGCCTGCTCGCTGGAGAACCTACAGCCGCGTATCGTCGTGGACGAGGCGCTCAGGAGCCGTGCCCATGCCGCACTCACGCGCATGCTGGCCGTCACCGAGCGCTAAGGGTCGTCGCGGTCTGCTGCTGGTGGTGTCCGCCCCGTCTGGCACGGGCAAGACCACGGTGTGCCGCCACCTGCTGCGCAGTGTGCCGGGGATGTCATTCTCGGTGTCGTGCACGACCCGCGCCCGACGTCCGGGAGAACGGCACGGCCGGGATTACTACTTCATTACGGAAGACGAGTTCCGACGGATGATCCGGAGCCGCCGGTTCCTCGAGTGGGCCCGTGTCCACGGCAACCTGTACGGAACTCCCCGTGACGAAGTGTACCGGCGGATCCGTGCAGGTAGACACGTGGTGCTGGACATCGACGTCCAGGGCGGTGAGCAAGTCAAGAGGAAGTCCCCCGAGGCGGTGCTGGTGTTTCTGGTGCCCCCGTCGTGGCGTGAACTCCGCCGGCGACTCGCGAACAGACGTGACACCCCGCCGGACCAGGTGCGTTTGCGCTTGAAAGCCGCCCGTGCCGAGATGCGCCGCGCCCGATTTTACGACTACGTGGTGGTCAACGACCGGCTGAGCGACGCGGTGGCGTCGCTGGCCGCGATAATCGTCGCCGAAACGCACCGACAGTGCCGCCGTCCCGTCGGAATCCCAGGAGGACGCTCCGCATGAAGACCGAGAAGGAACTACAGCAGGTTGAGGAAAAGCTCCGGAAGCTGATCATGGACACGGACTGCGACAAGTACCGGCTGATCCCCTACATCGCCCGGTGGGCGGGTGAATTGAAGTACAAGGAGGAGACGAAGGACCTCCTGGACAGCGAACGCATCAACCGCGCTCTGGAGGATGTGCTCACCGGCCAGGTGACGGTGGAAGAGATCGCCAAGCTGCCGCCCCTGAGCGCCCGCAAACGTCTCAACCTCATCGAAACGACAGTGAAACCCAAGTCCATTTTGGACACGCCGTTCAAGTCACAACCGGATGAGGATGCGGACCGCGGCGTGACGGCCGGGGACCAGCCCGAGGCCGAAAAAACCGCCAAAAAGACCCGCAAGAAGAAATGACCCCCGGACTGGACGGACGGCGCGTTGTCGTCGGTGTTACCGGCGGCATTGCGGTGTACAAGATGTGCGACGTGGTTCGCCGGTGTGTGACGGCCGGCGCCGCGGTTCGTGTTGTGATGACGGAATCCGCCACCAGGCTGATCCAGCCGCTGCTCTTCGAACAGCTGTCGGGTAATACCGTCGGGGTGGGTATGTTCGATGAACACCGGTGCGAGCCCGGACATGTGTCGTTGGCCGACTGGGCCGAACTCGTTGTCGTGGCGCCCTGCAGCTGCAACACCATTGCAAAACTCACCACGGGGAAGACGGAGGACCTGCTGACCGCGGTCGTGTACGCCGCCACCGGACGCTGTCCTGTGGTGCTGTTCCCGTCCATGAACGACGGCATGTGGAACCATCCGATCACCCGTCGTAACGTCGGCATCCTGCGCGAAATAGGGTACACGGTCGTGGATCCCGATGCTGGCGAGCTGCTGTGCGGCCGGTCAGGAGCCGGGCGCCTGCCCGAGCCCTCCCGTATCGTCGAGACCATCGCTTCCGCGCTCGCCGCGTCCCGTTGAGCGTCATGGCACGCCGCACCGCACTCATCACCGCGGGTCCCACCCGCGAATACCTGGACCCCGTCCGGTTCCTGACCAACGCCTCGTCAGGCCGCATGGGGTTTGAGCTGGCCCGTGCGTTTCACCGTGCGGGCTGGCGGGTCCATGTGGTGGCGGGCCCGGTGACGCTGCCTGTACCGCAGGGCGTGCGGTGCGTGCACGTGGTATCGGCCCGCGAGATGCTGGCTGCGGTACGCCGTCTTTTCCCGGGCGCAGACGTGTTTGTCGCAACGGCGGCGGTTGCCGATCACCGTCCGGCGGTGTACTCCGTGCGCAAACTCAAGGCATCGGGCGCGCGACTGACGCTACCGCTGGTTCCGAACCCTGACATCGCCGCGTACTGTGGCCGGCACAGGCGCCCGGGACAGGTGTTAGTGGGGTTCGCTCTGGAAACCCATGACGGGCGTTCGGAGGCACTGCGGAAGCTCCGCGAGAAACGACTGGACTACATGGTACTCAACGGCCCCCGCACGCTGGGGGACGCGCATATTGCACCCGTGGTGCTTGACACCGCGGGGCACGCGGTGTGCGCAGACACGCGCAGGTCCAAGCGCGCGTTCGCCGCGTCTCTGGTTCGTCTCATCGAGAGGCGTGTCCATGGCTGACCGAGACCGGGTGCGCCGGTGGGTCTTGCAGCACCGGGATGTGTACGGGGTGAATGGGTACTGGTTTGACCGGATTCCGGATGCTCCTTCCCGAGCCACGGTTCCGCGAACCCAACCCGCGAAAGCGCCGCTCACGACGGTGCGCGAAACGGTTGCGCTGTCGTCATCCCGACAGGCATCACGAGCCGATGCGGCCGCCGCTCTCGACGCAATCGCCCGCGAGATTCGCTCGTGCCGCGCCTGTCCCCTGGGAGCAACCCGGCTGCAGGCCGTACCGGGGGAGGGGAACTCCGCGGCGGAGATCATGTTCGTCGGTGAAGGACCGGGCTACGCCGAGGATCACCAGGGCAGACCGTTCGTCGGGAAGGCCGGAGAACTGTTGACGAAAATCATCCAGGCGATGGGTTTCACACGCGAGGATGTTTTCATCGCGAATATGGTCAAGTGTCACCCCATGAAGAGTCCCGATCCCGAACTGCGCAACAACGACCGGCCGCCCACCGAGGAGGAAATCCGGGGCTGCCGCTCGTTCCTGGAACGGCAGATCGCCGCCGTTCATCCTGCCATCATTGTAGCCCTCGGCAGCGTGTCGTCACGGGCGCTCCTGGCGACCGCCACGCCGATCACCGCGCTGCGCGGAACGTTCGCCCCCTATCCACAGGACCCGTCCATCCTGGTCATGCCCACGTTCCATCCGGCGGCCCTGTTGCGCGACCCCGGTCTCAAGAAACCGGTGTGGGAAGACATGAAGGCGGTGCTCGCGAAACTCGGTCGGACCCCGCCGTCCCGGGGTTAGCCCATGCCGTCGCTGTTTTGCGAAGTGGTATTTCCCATCCCAGCCGCACCGTCGTACAGTTACCGCGTTCCGCACGACCTCACCGCCGGGGTGGTTTCCGGTGCTCGCGTGCGCGCTCCGCTGGGCCGGGATCGCGGTCGTTGCGGGGTGGTGCTCTCCGTCTCCTCAGAACCGCCGCCGGTCCCGCCGGATACCCTGCGCGAAATCGCCGGCGTGCTGGAGAGTCCGGCATTCTTTGATGCGGAGCACCTGCACCTCGCACAGGTGATCGCGGAGAGGTATCTGCTCAACCCCGGCGAGGTGCTGGAACAGATGTTCCAACTGGACGAGGTGCCCCGCCGAACCGGGCATGCATCCTCCCCAGCGATCTCCCGGCCTGCCCCCGCCTGGGAACCGCCGTTGCCGCACATCGAGGCCTTGTTCCGCCCGACGGGAGGCGTATCTCCGGCACGGCTGTGTGTTCCGAGTTCATGGGACCAGCACGCGGATCTCCTGGGAGGTATCCTCCGGGAGGCCGCGCGACTCGGACGGCAGGCACTGGTGGTGTTCGCCCAGGTGCAGTGGCTGCGGGACACGTTGGCGGTCATCGGACGCCGCCAACCGGGGCTGGCGGACGGCATCGCGGAGTATTCCGGCGAGATGAGTATCATGCACCGGTATCAGGTGTGGCGGGCATGCCGCTCCGGAGAGGTGCGAGCGGTGTTTGCCACCCGGTCCGGGGCGTACCTCCCCCTGTCCAACTCTGCCGTGATCGTCGTCGATGAACCGGACGAACCAGGACACCGCAGTCTGTCCTCCCCGCAGGTTTCCACGTGGGAGATCGCCCTGCTGCGGGCCGCCAGCCGGGGTGTTCCCTGCATCGCCCTATCGTCCGCGCCGTCGCTGGAGTTGCGCTCGTCGTGTGGTGCGTCGCCCCGGTTGATTCCGGCGCCGGCGATCCCGGTCCGGCGCAACCGCCCGGGAGAACGCCTGTCGTCCGTGCTGGTACGCGAGGCCTACAAGTTCCGCCAGGTGCTGGTGCTGTACCCCTACAAGGGGTTCGCGCGGAGCGTGGTGTGCGCCTCCTGTCGCACGCCGATGCGTTGTCCGTCCTGCGGCATGCCGGTTGGCTACCGCATGGACAGCCGGGAATACCGCTGCGGTGCCTGTGGGCATGTCCGGAAGAAGTTCCGGTGCGCCTCCTGCGGCGGCACTGCGTCCATCGGATTCGGTGCGGGGATACAGAAAATGCTGGCCATGCTGGAGCGGCACCTGCTGCAGGTTTCCGTTGCACGCCTGGATGCCGACGTTCCGGAGAAGGAGCGATGGCGCATCGTCACGGCGTTCAACCGCAGAGCGCTGGACGTGATCATGGCGACTCGTGAGCTGTTCACGTACGCCCGGGCGCTGGACTGGAGCAATGTATCGCTGGTCTATGTCGCCAGGGCTGATGCCCTGACCCACCGGCCGAGTTTTCGTGCGGTGGAGCAGGTGCGGCGGTGGGTGGCACAATGCCGCGAGTTCCTGCAGTGCGCGCCTTCCCCTGCCGTGGTGCTGGAGTTCTTCGTGGACGACTCGCATGCCGCCGCGCTGATGGAGGATGACGCGGCGTTCGTGCAGCGCGAAACGACGGTCCGACACGAACTCGGATACCCGCCCGCGGTTCGTCTGCTGCAGGTGTCGTTCGCCGCTTCGATGGAGGGTGCGCTTCCGTCGTTAGACGGTCTGTCGGATGTGTTGCAGCGGGAAACCGGTGTGCAGGCGTTCGTGTGTCGGGAACCGGCACCGCGGAGCGGGCAGGCGCGCCAGACCCTGTTGATCAAAGCGCCGGTTGATTCCGCGTTCGATTGGAGACCGGTTCTCCAGCGGCTGCGTCCGCTGCGCACCGAATCCGTTCGCATGACACTCGCGTATGATCCCGACGATTTTTGATGAATCGTCGCCGCGACCGCTGCGGCAGGCCGACTGGTGGGATGCCGCACCTGACGGTCGCCCGCGCTGCCGCCTCTGTCCGCACACCTGTGTGGTGGACGACGGCGCTTGCGGCAGGTGCCGCGTGCGCTGCGCCCGAGACGGCGTGCTGTACGCCGTCGGGTACGGTGTACTCAGTTCGGTTGCAGTTGATCCGATCGAGAAGAAACCGCTGTACCACTTCCATCCCGGGAAGCCCATACTTTCCATCGGTGGGTGGGGGTGCAACTTCACCTGTGGGTTCTGTCAGAATGCGGAAATCTCCCAGCGGGGCGTCGACACCGCACGCGCGCTGACGGTGTCGCCGGAGGAGCTGCTGCTGCACGCCAGAGACATCCGCGGTGTCATCGGGATCGCCTACACGTACAACGAACCGCTGATCAACGTCGAGTACGTTCGTGACTGCGCGGTGTTGTTCCGCCGTGAGGGATTCGCCAACGTGCTGGTCACCAACGGCTACATCAATCCCGAGCCGCTGGCGGACCTGGTGCCGTACATCGCCGCGGCGAACGTGGATCTGAAGTCGTTTTCGGCGTCGTTTTACGAGCGGGAGTGCGGAGGGCGGCTGCGGCACGTCCAGCGGACCATCGAGGCGATGGTGCGCGCCGGGGTGCACGTGGAGCTCACCACCCTCGTGATACCGGGGTGCAATGACAGCGAAGAGGAGATACGGCGCCTGGCGGAGTACGTCGCCGGTCTTTCACCGGACATCCCGCTGCACCTGTCGCGCTACTTCCCGCAGCACCAATACCGACGGCCGCCCACACCGTTCGAGACGCTGGTGCGTCTGCACGCCGCTGCGTCGGCGCACCTGCGGCATGTCTACATCGGCAACGTCAAGGACGATTCCTACGCGGCGACCCGCTGTCCCCGGTGCCGGTCGGTTGTCGTTGCACGATACGGGTTCCACGCGGATACCTCAGGGCTCGCCGGTGTGTCGTGTCGTGCGTGTGGAAATCCGCTTCCGTTTGTTGTATAACAGGTAGCTGCGGTGCATGGCTGTCGCGATGGTGCATCCGGACATCGGGGTGTGGCCCAGGGGTAGGGCACTCGCTTGGGGTGCGAGTGGTCGTGGGTTCAAGTCCCACCACCCCGATATCCGGCGGTGTCGTGGCGTACCGTCGCACCGCAGCGTTCCCCATCCCCAGCGCACCCACGGTTCCACAATCGAGGAAGGACTCATGAACAAACAGCCCAACGCCACTGTATATTTCGCCGATGCATGGATGGAACGCAACGACTACGACCGTTCGCTGCCCGCCAAGTTCCAGCGCATGCTCAAACGCGCACTGGCGCCCGAGCGCGTCAAAGACAAGGCGGTATGCATCAAGATGCACCTGGGCGGCGGATTGGGGTACACCACCATTCATCCGGTTTTCGTGCGCGTGCTCGTGGAACACCTCAAGGCCTGCGGTGCGAAATCCATGAAGGTCATCGACGGCAATGCCGCCGACGGTATCGCGCGCGGGTACACCAGGGAAGTGCTCGGCTGTCCCGTGGTGTCGTCGTTCGGTGAGGGCGGGCGATACTACGTCCGCGAGCCCATCGGATTCCACACCCTGGACGAGGTGTTTTTTTCAGGCGAGGCGCTGGACTCCGATTTCTTTCTGGACTTTTCACACGTGAAGGGGCACGGCGCCTGCGGATTCGGCGGCGCCATCAAGAACATCGCCATGGGGGTGACCCCGTGGCAGGAGTCCCGGGGGAAACTGCACGCACTGGAGGGCGGGCTCGCCTACGACGAGACGAAGTGCACGTTCTGCAAACGGTGCATCAAAGTGTGCCGCTACGGTGCGATCACCGCGAACGCCGAGAAGAAACGGATGGATTTTTTTCTCCACCACTGCACCTTCTGCCAGCACTGCCTGATGGAGTGTCCCAGGAAGGCGATCACCATGAATGAGCGCGATTTCACCCGGTTCTCCGAGGGCATGGCGATCGTAACTACGGCGTTTCTGCGCAAGTTCAAGAAAGAGAATACCTTCTTCATCAATCTCCTCAACAACATCACGATGTTCTGCGACTGCTGGGGGTTCAGCTCGCCTTCCCTGGTTCCGGACATAGGCGTACTCGCTTCCGATGAGATCGCGGCGATCGAAGCCGCGTCCCTGGATCTCATCAAAGAAGAGAACCTGCTGCGCACGGGATTGCCCAAAGGGTTCACGCTGCAGGAACGCGGCAACCACCTGTTCGAGAAAATCCACGGCAAAGACCCGTGGCCGATGGTGCGGTTCGTGTCGCAGTATTACGGCAGTCCGATGGCGTACGATCTGGTGGAAATCAAATAATTCCTGCAGCCGGGTTCCGGCGCGATGCACCGGCATGGAGCCGTGCCTGACTTGGACGAAATCATCACGCTCATCACGCGCTCGCGCCACACCGTCGCCCTGACCGGCGCAGGGATCTCCACGGCGGCGGGCATCCCGGATTTCCGCGGCAAAGATGGCATGTACACCACCGGCAGGTACCCTCCGACCGTGTTCGAGTTGGATGCATTTCACGCGGATCCGGTGCCGTTCTTCCGGTTCGTACGGGACTTTCTGGTTGCGGGAGAACGGATCTGTCCGACCTACACCCACCGGTTCCTGGCGACGCTGGAGCGCGCCGGCATGCTCGCCGCCGTAATCACCCAGAACATTGACGGGCTGCACCAGCGCGCCGGCAGCCGGAATGTCGTTGAGCTGCACGGCGGCTTTTCAACGGCGGCCTGCACCGGATGCCGGCGCCGCGTCCCCGGTGACGTATTGCGGCCGGTAGTTCTGCGCGGGGAGGTGCCGCGGTGCGCACGGTGCGGCGGAGTGCTGAAACCGGACGTGGTGTTCTTTGGCGAGGAGGTGCCTGCAATGTCCCACGCCATGTCGTTGGCGGAACGCACCGACTTGATGCTGGTGCTGGGCAGCTCCCTGACGGTGTTTCCCGCCGCGGTCCTGCCGTCCGTGGTCCCCGGGGCGGTGGTGGTTGTCAACCGGGATCCGGTGGCGGTCGAGCACCCACGCGTGTACTGCCGGTGGGGAGATACCGATACCGTTCTCCGCCAGGTGGCGGACTGCATAGGTGTGGAGGTGTCGTGAACAGTCCGCAGATGCCGCTGCCGGCCGCCCCCGCCGTCCGCCGCTTCCGACGAAAGGTGCTGGACCACTACCGCCGTGCCGGTCGTGTCCTCCCCTGGCGCCGAACTGACGACCCGTATGCCATCCTCGTGTCCGAAATAATGCTGCAGCAGACGCAGGTTGACCGGGTCATCCCAAAATATTGCACGTTCATCCGCAGATTCCCGTCGTTCACCGCACTCGCCCGGGCGCCGATATCCGCGGTGCTCGCCGCATGGCAGGGGTTGGGGTATAACCGACGGGCGCTGCTGCTGCTGCGGTGCGCGCACGAAGTGGTACGCCGGTTCGGCGGCCGTCTCCCCGATGACGAAGCGGTTCTAAGGACGCTGCCGGGGATCGGCCCATATACCGCCGGAGCGGTGATGGTGTTCGCGTACCGCCGGCCGGCCATACTCATGGAAACCAACATCCGAGCGGTGTTCATTCACGAGTTCTTCCCTGGTCGGGACCGGGTGTCGGACGACGAGTTGCTGCCGCTCATCCGTCTCACGGTGGATCGTCGCGACCCGCGACGGTGGTACGATGCCCTGATGGACTACGGAAGCATGCTGAAGCGCCGGTACGACAATCCTGCCCGGCGCAGTGCGCACTATGTACGTCCGGTGCCATTCCACGGCTCCACCAGGCAGCTCCGCGGCAGAATCCTGCGCTGTGTGTTGTCCGCCGCGCCGGTGAGTGTGCGTACGTTGGTGCGTCAATGCGGCGGAGATGTCGCAGCAGTGCGCGCGTGCGTCCGTCGCATGATACGGGAGGGATTGGTGGCAGTGGATCGTGCGGGGCGGTGCAGTCCTCCCGGTACTCTGCACAACACGAAGCGGCGTCACCCCTTGACACCACGCCGTAAGATTGGTATAACAGACATATAACGCACAGGGATGCCTGAGGGGGGTGTGGAGTGAGTACCTCAGAAATCGCTGTGCGTTTTGCTTTTCAGCCATCGGAGTTTCCCCGATCTTGTTACGAATGGAGCATCCGTTTTTTTTTAGTATTTCTTGATTTCTTGAAGCGCTCGCGTTACCGCTCCACCGCCCTTTTCCACGCTCGCGCATCAATTGCTCACGGGCAAGTACCGAGGTCATTTTTTAGCGGATGCAGGTACGTGCTTTCACTCATTCCACCGCTGGGGGAACTTCCATGAGAAACATGCGTGAAGCATTCCGGTGGGTGCTGTTTGCGGTGTGCGTGGCCGGTGTTCTGCACGCGGGTGAAGACGGAGGGCCCAAGGTTGAGCTCAACCCGCACTACGGCGGGTTCGGTGTCGGGTACCTCACTCTCTATCCCGACGGCCGTTACGGTGGCGGCGAAGTCAGGTCTCCCAACAGCTGGCCGTCGTTCGCAATCAACGGTGTCTACTACGGCAGGTTGTCCAACCCACTGCGCTGGGCGCCGAAGGTGTACACCAACCGTCAGGGGACGACCTTCAACGCCGATCTCTATAATGCCGGGGGAATGACCGTCACCGGTACCTTCCTGTTTACCAAGGCGACGCTACTGTATTCGCACGCATCGCTGCCCGTGCAGGTGTCGGCGGAGGTGTTTTGCACACTGACACCCGGCGACACGATGCTGTCTAGCCTGCCGACGGTGCTGTTCGATTTCACGCTACGCAACTCCGATACCGTCCCTGTTGATGCGGCGATTGCCTTCCCCGTGCCGTACATCCAGAGCGGTGGCGAGCTGGTTGTGACAAACACCAGCATGGCAGGGATTGTACGCGGCACGCAGACCGTCGGTGTCAAGATCACCGTGCAAACCAGCGCCGTCGGCAACAACGGCGGTGCGTTCATCGGGTGGGTGCGCAACGACGGTCCGGCGCTGACTTCCTGAGGCACCAACTTCTCCAACGGGCAGCTCAGCAACACTTCCGGCAACATGGTCGCCTCGCGCATCACACTCGCCCCGGGCGAGGAGCGGCACATTGTATTTGCATTCGTGTGGCACTTTCCGGATCTGCCGGCGATAGAATGCAGCAGCAAGAAGCACTGGTACACGCTGCACTTTTCTTCCGGGGAAGGCATCGCCTCGTACCTGGTCAACAACTATCCCGAAGTGAAGGGGAAGGTTGACCGCTGGTTCAACCGCGTGATGAACTCCAACCTCCCCCAGTGGATGAAGACGCAGATCCTCATCAACAACGAGCCGCTCATTGGCAACTCCATCCTCACCAGCGACGGGAAATCGGCGCTGCTGGAAGGCGCGGATATGATGTTCTTCGGGACGTACGATCACCAGTTCTACCTTTCCATCGGGCAGCTGATGTTCGTGCCGCACGGGGCGTGGGGGACCATCAGGCACTTCGCGGTGACCCAGAGCACCACCGGCGGCATCCGCCACGACGCCGAGCCCGAGGGTAACAGCAACTTCTGTGCGAGGGCGACCGATCCGGGGTACATGTACCCGGGCTGTTATCCCTGCTGGAACGCCGCCAACATGTGGGGTGATCTGACTCCCAAGTGGATCCTCAACACCTGGCACAACTTCCAGTGGACCGGGTGGGTCTCGTCCCTGACCGCGGTGTGGCCGCACGTTCAGGAAGCATGCCGCTACATGATCGAGTGGGACACCGATGGTGACGGCCTCATGAACACCTCGCACAACACCTACGACCAGGCGGTCCAGCAGCCGGAGAACATGTACGACAACACGCTCGCCGCGGCAGCGTTCCGCGCGGCGGCGAAGATCGCCGAGGTGATGGGCGACAGCGCGAAGAAAACGCTCTACGAGCAGCGCGCCGTCATGTGTTCGGCGGCCATGGAGGTCAACTGCTGGGATGCGGCAAACCAGCGGTACAAGGCGGCCGCCAACGACTCCCGCTCCATGAGCGGAGTGCTCGCGGGGCAGTGGTACGCCGATTTCCTCTATTTGGGCGACATTGTGGACCCGCAGCGTGTCCGTAGCACATTGCAGTACGTATTCAATAGAAACTATCGGGCGGGCAGTTGCACGTTCGGAGAGTTCGACGACGGGGGTACCTGGAACGCGCTGCCCTTGGGGCACTACTGCTCGCTGTCGTTCACGCGCGATCTGCCTGCGCAGGCGATGACCGTGGCTAACCAGCTCTATGACGTGGTGTACAACCGGCTGCGCCAGCAGTGGGGACAGCCCCTGGGCATTTCCAACTGCACGCAGACCAACACCGCCCACGCCTACATGAACCCCCCGGTCGCTTGGCACCTGCTGGCGGCGCTCATGGGCTCGCACTGGGATATCCCCAACCGGACGCTGTGGATACAGCCGCACGTTTCGACTGCACCGTTTAACAGACAGCTACGGGCGCCGCTGTTAGGCGCCCTGGCATGGGGCTACGTGGAGTATTCGGAAGTCGCGTCCGGGTGTGATCAGGAGCTCATCATCACCATGGATACGCCCACGCCGATTGCAAGGCTCAAAGTGAAAGCGACCGGCAATCCGGCGGTTTCGGTGGTGAAGGCCGGGGTTCCGGTCGCGTGCACCGTGGCGGTCAGCACCCGCGAGTACACCCTCCAGTTCGTCCCCGACCTGGTGCTCGACAGCACCCCCGTGGTGGTCCGCGTGGGAACCAGCGGCGGCGGGCAGACAGCGACCCGCATCGTATGCGCGGTGCAACCAGCGACGATGGCGGCGGACGGTGTGAGTATCGCCACCGTCACCGCGAACGTGTGCGACGCCGGCGGTGCGATCGTTCTGACCGCTACGCACACCGTCACGTTCTCGGTATCCGGGCCGGGTGTTCTGGTCGGCTCGGCGAACGTGGCCGCGGTCAACGGACAGGCGACCGTACGGATCCGGTCCACGGTGAGCACCGGTACCATCACCGTCACCGCATCGGCGACCGGGCTCACCCCGGGACAAGCCTCGGTGACGACCTACCCACGCGCGACGCACATCGCCTGCAACGCCTCGCCGGCGGCGATGTACGCGGACGCCGCCAGCACCGTGGTGGTACGTGCCTTCCTGCGTGACGCTTCCAGCGCCACGGTCACGCAGGCGACCGACCAGGTGACGTTCGCCATCATGTCCGGGAGCGGGTACCTGCTGCCGCCCACGGTCGTCAACGCGGTCAACGGTGTCGCTACCGTGTACCTGCGCTCCGACAACACCGTCGGCGACGTCACCGTCCGTGCCTCGGCCGCGGGGCTGACCCCGGGCACGGTCACCGTCGCCAAGAACCCGGTTCCTGGCCGGCCGTATCGCCTGTCGGTGAGCGCATCCACCGGGATCATGCCGGCCGACGGAGTCAGTGCGGCGACGGTCACTGCCCGGGTGTACGACTACTACGACACGTACCTCGGCGCCTACCAAGGGATGACGTGGCTCTACCGGGTCAACTGCGGCTCCGGGGCGTACACCGACGGCAGCGGCAACCGGTGGATCGAGGATACCGGGTACACCGGCGGCACCCCGTACTACAGCGGGGCGGCCATCGCGGGTACGGCCGACGATCCGTTGTACCAGTCCAACCGCTACGGCGCGACCACCATGCGCTACGAGTTCGACGTCGACAACGGCACCTACACCGTGCAGCTGCACTTCGCTGAGCTGTACCATCAGACTGCCGGTGCGCGTGTGTTTGACGTCATGGTGGAGGGGGTGCTGGTCCTAGATGAGTTCGACATCTTCGCCGCCGCCGGCGCACGGAACACCGCCGTCATCAGAACCTTCGACGGCATCGTCGTCAGCGACGGCAAGCTCACCATCACCATCCCGCAGATCACCGCAGACCTCGCCCTCTTCAGCGCCCTCGCGGTCGGTCGCCGCGACCTGGTCGGATTCTCAGTGAGCGGTCCGGGGGTAATCGTCGGCGCCTCTTCCAGTACCATGACCAACGGTATCGCGCAGTGCCGGGTCCGTTCCACGCTCACCGCGGGCACCATGACCGTGACCGCGTCTGCTTTCGGCATGCTTCCCGGGAGCACGGTGATCGTCACCAGCGGTACCGCCGGCGCTCCAGTGCGGCTGTTGCTGTCGGTATCACCGGCCGGGCTGCCTGCGGACGGAGCCAGTACCGCCACCCTGGTCGCCCGCGTGTGCGATGCACATAACAACACCGTCTCGGCCTCCAGCGCGACGGTTTCGTTCGCGGTGATTTCCGGCGGCGGTGCGATCATCGGCGGCCCAATGGTTCAGGCGGTCGGCGGCGTCGCATCCGTCGTCTACCGCAGCGGAGCCTCCACGGGTACCGTAGTCATCGGGGCGACCAGTCCGGGGTTATCCTCGGCGACCGTTGTCGTCACCCTGGTATCCAGCGCGTCGGTGCCGGTGGTTACCCTGGTGCAACCGGCGGACGGGACGGTGTTCACCGCGCCGGCGACCATCGGGATGACCGCCCAGGCGTCGGTCCAGGGCGGGGAAATAGCCCGCGTGGAGTTCTACGCCGGCGCCACGATGCTGGCGCAGGATAGCGTGAGTCCGTACACGTACACCTGGGGAGGGGTCGGACCGGGAACGTTCCAGCTGTCAGCCCGGGCGTACGACACGAACGGTGTTATGGCCGTCTCTTCAACGGTTGCGGTTTCCGTGCAGGTGTCCACCGCCAACGTGCCGCCGCAGGTTTCGATCACGGTACCGTCGGCGGGGAGCGTCATTCCGGTCAGCGCTCCGGCGGGAGTGGCTGTTGCGACCGACGTGGTGATTACAGCCGCCGCCGCAGACAGCGACGGGGTGGTCGTGCGCGTGGAGTTCTACGCCGGCGCCGTCAAGATCGGCGATGTGGCCGCCGCGCCGTACAGCGTGGTCTGGCGGGATGTCGGGGAGGGGAACTGGACGGTATACGCCGTTGCCTACGACAACCAACTCGGTGTTTCGACCTCCGCTCCGGTGAGCTTCAGCGTGATCCGGGATACCGGTGTTCCGCCAGGTGTTGAACCGGCACCGCCGGTCCCTGTCGGCGAGGTCAGGGTGATGGGGAGCGCCGCAGGCTATACCAACCCCGCACTCGGCGACGCTGTGATATTCGTCAATCCGCGCCGGGACGGTACGGTGCGTCTCACGATCTACACGCTCAACGGCGCCGCGGTCAGGCGCGTGCACAGCAGCGGGGTGCGTGACAGCGTGATGCGCTTCACCTGGGACGGCAAGAGCGATGACGGCGCTCTTGTCCCGTCCGGCATATACATCGTCCATGTCACCGGGAGCGAGCTGGACGTCAAGCGAAAGATCGCGGTGGTACGAAAGTGAAGGTACGTGTGTACTACGTACCGAGTCTCATCCCGTCGTCGGAAGCACCACAAGTCCGGAGTCGTGCTCCCCTCTGTCCGTACTCGCCATGGATATTCGTGTGGCACGTACTGGCGGGGTGCCTGATCTGGTGCGGTGTGTCGGCCTGGGCGGACAGCGTCTACTACCCGTCACAGAACCTCAAGCACGAGCGGGACTACCCCCACTACGGCGGATTCGGCACGGGGTTTCTGCACCTGTACCCCGATGGAAGCTTCGGACGCGGGTGCATACGTTCCGGTGGGGTGTGGCAAGCGGCGGATTTCGGGCAGCCGCGGGCGTTCGGCGTCTCGGTGCGCACCGCGGACACCGCATGGTCGTCCCCGCTCGCGCAGCAGGCGGGCGTGGAAGTCCGGCAGGATGCGTCTATTCCCGTTTGCCGGTACCGCTACGTACACCGCAGTCTACCAATCGTCCTGTCCATGACGGCGTGGTATCCACTCATCCCCAATGATGCCAAACACTCCAGCCTTCCGGCGGTGCTGTTTGAGTTCATCGTGGACAACTCCTCGGGTTCATCTCCCGCCGACGTGGAGCTGTCGTTTCCGATACCCGCGCCGGATGTGACGGGTGTCGCGGAGGAACGGGATGCTTCGGGACTCGTGGGGTTAACCGTGCTGAGCTCCGCCGCGGGGGGTGGTGCGTGTTGCGGCATGGTGCTCAACGACGGTCCGGCGGAGGTGCGACGAACCGCGGGCGGCGGTGACGAACGGTCGGCGGTGCTGGCTTCCGAGATTACGGTTCCGCCCGGAGCCGTCCGGCGCATCGTCTTCGTTTTCACCTGGGGCTTCCCGGTGAATGTGATTGCGTGTGAACACGGGCGGGACGACGCCGGCCACTACTGGATGAACTTTTTTGGCGACGCGCCGGCGATCGCCCGATTCCTGCTGCGGGAGTACCGGACACTGCGGGAGCGGACGTTCCGGTGGCACCGGCGGATGGAGTCGTCGTCGCTGCCCGCCTGGCTCAAAGAGCTGATCCTCGTCAACAACCGCGCGCTGATCTGGAACTCAGCGTTCCTGAAGGACGGCCGGGCGTGTTTCCGTGAAGGAGGCTGCTACACCATCTGGGGTACGATGGACCACCGGTTCTATTCCTCCATCGCCAACCTCATCTTCCTGCCGGAAGCGGAGTGGGGGGAGATGCGCTGGTGGGCGCACACCCAGCGTCCCCACGGCGGCATCCGCCACGATTTCGGCAGCGACCACTACTGCTGGCGCAACCCCGTGGATTACTTTTTCGACCCCGATGCGGGCAATTCATGGGGTGACCTCACTCCCAAGTGGATACTCAACGTATACCGCAACTACCTCTGGACGGGCGATGTGGAGGGTACGCGTTCGCTGTTTCCCGCGGTGCAACGCGGTGTCGCTTTCATGATTAAGCAGGATGTGAACGGCGACGGCGTCTCAGACACCCACAAGAACACCTACGACAACTTCCTGCAGTCCCGCAACACCATCTACAACGTACAGATGCATGCGGCAGGCTTCCGCGCCGCAGGGAAACTCGCGGAGGTGTTCGGTGATTCCGCGCTCGCAGCGGAATGTCTGCGCCGCGCCAACCTGGCTGCGGAGGTGATGGACCGGCGGTTTTTCCACGCACGCCGGGGATACTACAAAGAGGGGCCGGGGGACACTCGAAGCCTCAGTGCGCAGCTGGCGGGACAGTTCTACGCAGACTTCCTGGGACTGGGCGATCTGATCACGGTGTCCACCCGGGTGGCGGCGGCGCTCCGGTACATCCACGCCAACAACGTCAAACCGCGGGAGGGGGTCATCCGGACATTCCTGCAGCCGGACCGCACGGACATGTGGAACGCCCTGCCGTTGGCGACGTACTGTTCTCTCGCGATATACCGGGGCCTGGCGGATATAGGTCTGGCGGATGCGCAGCTGGTTTGGGACACCGTCTACAACAAGCTGGACGACGAGTGGAGCCAGGCGCTGGGCATCGGCGAGGGACCGAAGAACATCCAGTGCGACCACTACATGAACACCCCGCTCGCCTGGCACCTGCTCATCGCGCTGCAGGGGCTTCGGTGGGATCTCCCACGTCGGTGCATCAGCATCCGTCCTTCCCTGCCCGCGTCGTTCGAGGGTGTTTTGGAGGCCCCGGTGGTCGGCGCCCGCACGTGGGGATATCTAAAGTACTCGGAGCGCGAGCCGGGGGTCCGGCGCATCGCGCTGACGTTGGATACGCCGCTCACGTTCGACCGCGTGGGAATCCCCGACCCGGCGGGCGGCGTGATTGAAGCGCTCGTCGGCGGTGTGCCAGTTCCGGTGAGGGTAGAGCATACCGACCAGGGCGCTGAAGCGGTGTTCGCGACGCCAGTCGCCGTTGGGGAGGATGGCCTGGTGCTGACCATACGACATTGAGCGGATATCGGAACGGCGCTCTTGACAAGCGGTGCGATTTTGGGATACCAGCATACTCTATTCAATAATGGCGGGAGGTCGATGCTATGCGCATGGTTTGTGCAGCGATGGTGTGCGTCGGGTTGGTCGCGCTGACGGGATGCGTCGGCGGAGGCGGGAAGGAGATTGTCTTCGGTGTTGTGGCTAAAAGCCAGTCCAACCCGGTGTTCCAGGCGGCGAGGAAAGGCGCCGAGGATGCCGCGCTCGAGCTCAGCAAGACGTACGGCAAAAAAATCCGCATCGAATGGCGCACGCCCAACGAAGAGGATCCGCAGAAACAGGCTGAAGCCATTGAAGCGCTGGTCAACGCCGGCGCACGCGGCATCGCCGTCTCGTGTTCCGACGGCGCATTCCTAAAGAAGTCCATAGATCTCGCGGTGGATGCCGGCGTGCCGGTGGTATGTTTCGATTCCGACTCGGTGGGCAGCAAGCGTTTCATCTACCACGGCATCGACGATATTTCCTGCGGTAGGAGATTGATGGCCGAACTCGCCCGGGTAATGGGCGAAAAGGGGACGGTCGCTGTACTCGCGGGCAATCAGAATGCTCCCAACCTCCAGAAACGCGTCCAAGGGGTCAGAGAGGAGCTCGCCAAGTACCCGAAAATGAAGCTCAAGCAGGTTTACTTTCACAAGGAGACTCCGCAAGACGCCGCTGCCAAAGTCGAAGAGGTGCAGACTGCGAACCCCGACATCGGCGGATGGGCATTCATCGGCGGATGGCCGCTGTTCACCGACAGTCTCCTGAAGTGGAAACGGCAGTATCCCAACGTAAAAATGGTTTCGGTTGACGCGCTCCCCGCGCAGCTGCCGTACATCAGGGAAGGAGTGGTCCAGGTGCTCCTGGGCCAGCAGGTGTACCGGTGGGGATGGCGTTCGGTGGAACTCCTGGCGCAGAAAGTCCTCGGCGGGGTGACCGATTTCCCGGAGCGCGATATCTCCGATCTCGTCGCCGTCACGCCCGGAAACGTGGACGAATACGCAAAGAACTGGGAAACCTGGCTCCCCGCGAGATAGCGCACACGCCGACGGCCGCATCTGCGGACGTGTTCGGTTGCGGTGTTCCGTGTCGAGGGGGTGCCGGCGGAAAGGGTGCGGCATGGACGTACGCATCGACGTACCGTCATCCGGGGATGCCATCGACATGTCGCGGATGCTCGCGGTATCGTGGCTGCGTTCGGTGGAATCCGTGCTGCCCTGCGATGCCGCCCGTCGAATGTCGGCGGTGTGGCACCATCCCGATGTGCTGGCGAGGCAGATGTCTTCTCCCGACACATCTTTCCTGGTTGCCCGGTCGGCATACGGAATCCTCGGTCTTGTCAGTACGGTTGTGCAGCCGGACGGCTCTTCCTGGATCTCACGCCTGTACGTCGTTCCCGGGTACCAGGGCAGAGGCATTGGTACGCTGCTCCTCGGCAGGGCTGTGGATCTCCACTCGTGCGTGCTGAGGATCAGACTCGATGTGGAACTCTCCAACACTCGGGCGGTTGCTTTCTACGAGCGGCATGGGTTTGCCGGTATCGGTCAGCGTGAGGAATGGCTGGGCGGTGTCCGGGTGAGCATCATCACCATGGAACGCCGCAGCCGGTTTTTTCCCGGAGGAGTGAACCTTCCAGTAGGTGCTGCGTCCAAAGATAACCATGAAACTCACGGACGCAGCGGTCATCGCCGGAATGCTCATGACGGTCGCCGTTGGACGGGCGGAGCAGCTTGCCTGGAAAGCCGCGCTCGCCGAACTCCGCGCCGGCCATCCCGTTCTCAGCGCTGCGGCGGAAACAGTGACGGCGGCGGCGCTGGAGGTTGACATCGCCCGGGCGCGGTTTTTCCCGCGGGTGGGCGCATCGGCGTCCGCCGGCGTATCGGGGGACTTCAGCGGCGATCCGGTCGTCGAGCGATCCCTCGGCGCCACCGGCTCGCTGTCGCTCTTCTCCGGATTCGCAACCACTGCACAGCTGCGCCTGCGGCAGTACGAGCTCGCTATCGCACGGGAGCGGTACCGCCGCACGCTGTCGGATGTGGTGTACGCACTCAAGCGCAGCTACATCGAAGCTGTCTGGGCGCGCGAAAACATCGCGCTGACCCGGTCCATTGAACAGCGCCGCCGTCAGAATCTGGAACTCATCCGGATCAAGTATGAAGCCGGCAGAGAGGATAGAGGATCTCTGATGCGCGTGGAAGCGGATATCGCGCAAACGGAGTACGAAACGGCGGCAGCCATCCGGCGCAGCGAACTTGCGACGATCAACCTGTTGCGCGACCTGGGCCGTTCCGTGCGATCCGGTGAGACGGTGGAACCCGCCGGCGGTCTGGAGACGCCGGCGCCGCCCGAACCGGTGGATCCGGGGAACTTCGCGGTCCGGACGCCGGAGTATCGCATCAGCGCGCTGTCGGCGGACATGGCGCGGGAGCGACTGACATCCGCCCGTGCCCCGCTGTGGCCGTCCGTCGAGATTTCTGCGGGAGTCGGTCGGCGTCCGGTTCCTTCCCCGAGTCCTCGCGCTGGAACGCAGGAATCACCATTTCACACGCGCTGTTGTCGGGTGGCGCCGACCTGCATGCCGCACGTTCCGCCGAAGCCGCCCGACGAGAGAGCGAACTGGTCCTGCAGGCGCAGTTGTCGCGGTCGGCCGCAAGTGTCGCCCAAGCCTGGAACGCCTTCCAGGATGCGGTGCAGAACGTGTCTGTCCGGGAGAAATACCTGGATTCCTCGAAGACGCAGGCGGATATCGTACAGCAGAAGTACCTCAGCGGCATCGCCACCTACCAGGAATGGTACACCACGCAGAACGATGTGATCGCCGCGCAGCGCGCGCTGCTCGCCGCCCGCCGCGACGCCGCGCTGGCGGAAGCCGCATACCGCAACCTGCTCGGACTTGATGAATGAACTTCCGGAGGTGTTCCGTGAACCGCCAGTCCAGGATCGCCGTGATCACCGGCATCGTATGTGCCGTATTGTCCGTGTGCGCTTGTTCCCGCCCCTCACGGCAGAAGAACTGGACGGTACCGGTGGAGCGGGGAGACATCACCGTGGAACTCCGCGTCACTGGTACGGTGACACCGCGCACCCGCATTCCGATCCGTCCGCCGGTCCCCGGGCGGCTGGACGAGGTGCTGGTGCAGGAGGGGCAGCGGGTGCGCAGAGGGCAGACGCTCGCCCGGCTGAGCTCCTCCGAACGAGTGACGCTGCTCGATACCATCCCGCCGGAGGACCGAGCTGCGCGCGAACGATGGGACGCGGTGTACAAACCTATCGCCATCGTATCACCGATTGACGGATTCGTCATCGCCCGCAACGCCGAGCCCGGCCAGTCCCTCGCCGCCGCCGACGCGGTGCTGATCATCGCCGACGAGCTCATCGTCCAGGCCGACGTGGACGAGACCGACCTGCGCCATCTCTCCCAGGGGTTGGCTGTCCGGTTGTTCCTTGACGCCTACCCGGACGACCGACTGGAGGGCACGATTGAGCACATCGCCTATGACGCCCGCCTGGTCAACAACGTGACCATGTACGCGGTCAAAATCAAGCTGCGGAATGCTCCAGCGACGATGCGGGCAGGCATGACGGCGACCGTGCGGGCGGTGGCGCAGCGTCGCCGGAATGTGCTGACCCTGCCCCTCGATACCATCACGGAACTCCGGGGCGAAAAGTACGTGACGGTACGCGGTTCCAACGGTACCGAAGAACGGCGGCAGGTGGTTACCGGGATTTCAGACGGCCGCCGCACCGAGATCCTCCAGGGACTCCGCGAGGGCGAAACCGTGGTCGGATCGGGCACCGGCAGCGTTGCACACACCCCCCGCTTCGCCACTATGCCGGGACTGGGCGGCGGTGCCCGGCGGTGAGCCGGCGATGAACGTCATCGAGCTGTCAGGCATCAGCAAAACCTACTGCAACGGTCATATAGCGGTGCCGGCGGTCCGCAGGGTTGACTTGACCGTGACTGCCGGGGAGTTCCTCGCCGTCATGGGACACTCCGGCAGCGGCAAATCCACGCTGCTCAACATCCTGGGCCTGTTGGACCTCCCGACCTCCGGCACCTACCGGTTGTGCGAGCGCGATGTCTCCGTGCTGCCGGATGCGGAGATGGCCCGCATCCGCAACGCGCGGATCGGATTCGTTTTTCAGAAATACAACCTCCTGCCGCGGCTCACTGCGCTCGAGAATGTGATGCTCCCGATGGTCTACAGCGGTGCCGTGGATCGCCGGGCGGGTCGCACGCGGGCGCTGGCGCTGCTGGAACGGGTGGGCATCGCTGACCGGGCGAACCACCGTCCCAACGAGATGTCCGGTGGGCAGCAGCAGCGGGTGGCGATCGCCCGCGCGCTCATCAACGACCCGGCCATCATCCTCGCCGACGAGCCGACCGGCAACCTGGACAGTGTCACCGCCGCCGGGATCATCGCGCTGCTCACCGAGCTCAACGACGGCGGCATCACCATCGTGATGGTGACGCACGAACAGGACCTCGCGCAGGTAGCGCGACGCGTGATCGTGATGCACGACGGCAGCGTGCAGCGCGAGGATACCCGTCTGCCGGCCGTCGCCTCCGGTGTCTCTCTCGCAGGCCGGTACACCCCCGCTCGCCGTCCCCTGACAGCCATGGTCGGGGAATACTTCACCCAGGCATTTCGTTCGCTGGTGGCCAACAAGACCCGGTCGCTGCTTTCGGTGCTGGGGGTGCTCATCGGGGTCGCCAGCGTCATCGCGATGCTCTCGCTGGGTACGAGCGCACAACGTGATGTGCAGCAACGCATTGCGGCGCTCGGTTCCAACCTGCTGTCGGTGCGTCCGCAGGCGCCGCGGGTCGGCGGCGTCGCCATGAACACCGGCGCTCAGGTGCGGCTCTCGGAACAGGATGTCGCGGAAATCGCGCAGATAGAGGGCGTTGCCGGGGTCGCGGCATACACCAGTGGACGCGGGCAGGCATTGTACGGCGGCAAGAACTGGAACACCCGTGTGGAGGGAGTGTCTCCCTCATTTTTTCCGGTGCGCGGCATCGTACCCGCCGCCGGCAGGACCTTTGACGGGCACGAGGCCCGGGTGCGCTCGTGCGTCGCGCTGGTTGGCAGGACGGTGGTCAGGGAGCTGTTCGGCGACCGGTCCCCTGTGGGGGAGTACCTCCGTATCAACCGCATCCAGTTCCAAGTGATCGGCGTCATGCCGATGCGTGGTTCGCAGGGGTGGCGGGACGAGGACGACGTCATCATCATTCCGTTGCAAACCGCGATGTACCGGGTTTTCGGGAGGGACACCGTGGATTACCTGGACGTGCAGGTGTCACAGGAAACGCTGATGGATCCCGTCAGCGTGCGCATCCAGCGGCTCATCGCGGCGTTGCGGCGTCTGCCGGCGACTCGGGGCAATGTCGTTGAGATCCGCAACCTGGCGGACATCCAGCAGACGGCCGCCGCCACCACGCAGACATTCTCTTTTTTACTGGGCGGGATCGCACTCATCAGCCTGCTGGTGGGCGGCATCGGCATCATGAACATCATGCTGGTATCGGTGACCGAGCGTACCCGCGAGATCGGACTGCGCAAATCACTCGGCGCCGACCGCAACGACATCCTCGCCCAGTTTCTCATCGAGTCGGTGGCAGTATGTCTGCTGGGCGGCCTTCTGGGCATCTCCCTGGGTACCGTGGTCTCCGTGGCCATGTCGCGCCTGGCGGGGTGGTCCACCGTCATGACACCTGGTGCCGTGGTACTGGCATTCTGTTTCTCGGTTCTGATCGGCGTGGTGTTCGGATTGTGGCCCGCGCGCCGCGCTTCCGGCCTTGACCCGATAGAAGCACTCCGCTACGAGTAGTGGTGTTTCCGTGCTGTATGCTTTTTCCGCATTCCGTCACCCGCACATGTGTATACACGACCATTCCCGTCCATTCGTTTTTTTTTTCGATGCATTCGTTGACCAGCTGACCCCGGTTATGGTATAAAAAAATAGTACCTTCAGATCCGACATTCCTGCAGGGGGGCGGTATGAGACGGGAGACAGACAGGGGGATGATCCGTGCCGTGGCGGTTGCTGCTGTTGGTGTGGTGACGACGATTGCGGCGGTCCTTCCGGCGGTGACGTTCACGATTCAGGCGCCCAGCTCGTCAGCATTCTGCGGCGTCTGGCAGGGGTTCGGCGCGGAATGGGACCCGTGGTTTTTCAGCGGCGTCAATCAGGCGTCAGGCCTGACGCAGGGGGACTGGGACACCATTATCGCCCCCCGGGTGCAACAGATCGGGGTATCCATGGCCCGGGTGTGGATCCAGCTGCGGTGGTGCTTGCCGGTGCAGGACTCCTCCAACGACGCAAACTATACGTGGAACACCACGATGATGCAGTCGCTGTACAAGTACCTGGACTTCTGTCAGGCCAACAATATCCACGTACTGCTCACCGACTGGGGATGGGCGGTGCACCCTGAGAACGCCGACGGTATGCGGCTGTATACCAGCTGCACCGACACCCGCTACGCCACGGGGATGGCCCGGTACATCAAAGAGCTGGTGGTGAACCGGGGATATACGTGCATCAAGTACTTTGATATTGGCAACGAGCCGGACAACGAGATCATCGCATGGTACGGGATGGCAAACTACCAGACGATGTACCGAAATATCCACGCAGCCATGCAGACGGCGGGTGTCCGCAACCTGGTCAAGCTCATCGCTCCGGAGACGGGCGGCGTCTGGGACACCACCCGGACGGTCATACGGGATCTCAAGGATATTCTGGACGGCTACTGTTCGCACATCCAGTTCGACTATCCCGAAAACCGCGCTTCCGGCAACTACTGGTCCTACTGGCGTACCAGTGACATGGTGCGGGGATGGGTGCAGCAGGAGGGGGATACGCAGTGGGCGACCAAACCGGTCTTCCGATCCGAGATGAACATGGCGGTGTGCAACTCCACGTTCTTCCACTGTAAAATGGATACCTACGACTATGCCATCGCCATTGCGGACTACTGCACCGCGCTCCTGATGACGCGGACCAACGCGGGACTGGCCTGGTGCATGCACGATATCAAATACTTTGAGACCAGCGGCGGATCCCTGATGGAATACGGCATGTGGCGCTACAAGGACCGCGGGTGGACGGTTCGTCCCTGGGGCCAGTCCTTCGCCCTGCTCAACAAGTTCGCGCCCCGCGGATCCATCCAGTGTCCCGTCAATATCAACACCGGTACGCGCAACGTGACCGTCCCGATGCAGGATCCCGATGACGGCACCAACTTCAACCTGTTCCACTGTGCGGGTCTCCGGCGTCCCGACAGCGGCATGACGGTCTTCATCACCAACGCGCACAGCACCAACACGCTGCCGGTCATACTGAACTTCTCCTCGGCGACTGTGCCCGCCCGGCAGCTGCTCAAGTACCAGATAGAGCCTGGCAGTTACGGGACTTCGTCGCATACCGTGCTGCTGGTTTCCACCGTGGGCGTGATCGCTCCGGCGGCTTCGGTGACCTTCACGATGCCCGCCAACAGCTTTGTGACGCTGGTGGAAGACATGAGCGGCACCGCCCCGGCCGCGGTGCGGGTCGCGCTCGCGGCGTCACCCAACAGCATTCCCGCCGACGGGATTGCCACCTCCACACTGACCGCCACCATCCAGGATGTCGCCGGCAACACCGTGACGACGGCGACCCACGCGGTCACCTTCTCGCTGAACCCGGCGCTGGG